>Ga0316207_10000105_pt1 | contig 183799 bp, 179 predicted proteins | sample 6weekpyrite_MG_FD_204943 | JGI IMG/M metagenome (GOLD analysis project Ga0316207, IMG submission 204943) | Microbial mat bacterial communities from mineral coupon in-situ incubated in ocean water Damariscotta River, Maine, United States -... | ecosystem: Environmental > Aquatic > Marine >... | reverse complement strand
TCTTAAATGCAAAAAAATGATTTACGTAGTAAACATTATTCATTACATCTTCTGCGCTTAGCTTTGACGAATCCGCTGTGTAAGCTAAATCTGGATTTACTCCCGCACTTAGTGTTGATGCACCTAATAGTAAACTAGCTATTACGAGACCTTTTTTGATTAACCTATGACTCATTTTATCCCCTTATCTTATTTTAGATGGTTTTATAAGTGGGAATATTACTATTAGTTTTTTTAATCTTTTATTAAAAGTATAGTAAATTTATAATATTATTTTTATTTATCGTTATAATTTATGACTATTATAATGTTTTATGATTTTATTAGAGTAGTTAATCACTAAGCAAAAGCTTAATGATTTGTATGTAATTTAGTCAATGACTTTTTTATATATACCTTTTGCTGCACCAGCCATAACTACCATTGGAGAAGAACCAACTGTTACACCTGCACCAGCAATTTCGCCCATATAACCAGCCAAATCGGTAATAAGGTCGTTCATGCGACCCTCACCACCAAAACCATCAACGATTTCTTTAGCTCTAAGTGAACCCTTTGCGCGTGCAACATTGAGTTGTTCTGCCAATGTGGTAAGCGCGCTAATTATATGCTCAGATGTAGAATCAAATTGTTCCTTTTGAATATTATCAATTTCAGATGCTTTTTGAACTAAATATTCTCTTTCTGCATCAACAGCTTTTGTCTTCAATGCTAAAATTGTCTCTTTTAGTTTTTTAACTGGTACAAGTTTTTTTGTAACTGTCGGCTCTTTTATATCTTTTTGAGTTGTATGTTTCACTTCTGCCATGATAGAAATTCCTTAAAATAAATTTATAAATTAAAATGGTTTGACGGCTTCATTTTAAACCAATTAACTTTAAGCTATAATAAAATTTTAAATTTCCTTACAAAAGCCATACTATGAAATATTTAATACTTATTTTTTTCAGTCTAATTATATTTTTTTCAAATGCAAATGCGTACACTACAAAATTAACTATTTTCGGACAAAAACTAAATCTTCCATTTAATGAAAATAAGCTCTATAACTCTATAAAATGTGAGTACTTTTATATAAATGGTAAGCTTCTATTTAACGGTACACATATGGACGTTCTATTAAGAGAGAAATACGAAGGCAATGCAAAAATAGATTTTTTATTTGGTGATTTTGTATGGTTAAAACATGTAAGCATACATGCCTCTCAATGTGCATTAAAACCAGGGCCTCTATTTATAAAAAAGGTAAGGGTTTATGATTCTATAACAAATTCAAAAGATGTACCATTAGAGGGTATGCAAGAGTGCAGTGCAACATTTAACTATCCATTTAACGAACAGACTGATTATGTAACAATAGATCTTGCAATGGATAAAGAGAGACTAGAGAATAAAACACAACTTCGTTTTATGTTTGAGGGAATAGAATCAAATTCATTATATAAAATTGCTCACTATTTAATAGCTACAAGAAATGATGCTGATGCAAATGAAGATTTTCTATTTTCATTAGTAAGGAATGGCTACACTGCCCTTTTACACAGATTGCAATTTGAAACCTTTAATCAATTATATCTTCCACCATACTCTATTTTTTATCTTCCATGTGATGCTAATGTTATGATGGACAAAGAAGAGATTAAAAAAAACTTTATAAATGGAGTTTATATGTCTAGGGATGGAAGCTTTAAAAGTACTGTTACAAAAAATACAAATAGCAAAAATAGACTTCTATATATTGATAAAAGCAAAATTAGATTTCTAAAAAAGAATGATTTAAATAATATAATGCCGATAAAAAAAGTAGATTTAGCTAAATAAAGCAGCTACTTAATTTTTCTTTTTTTTCTTATTTTTCTTACCATTATGTTTGATAATTTTTGGCTCACCATCTGAATATTCCATATTATAATTTGGCAAAATTATCTCTAAAAGTTTTCTAGCTTCTATATGTACGCCCTGAGAGAGTTGATTGTTTTCACGAAGAGCTGATTCTAATTTTTCATGAAGCTCCCTATTTTCATCTTTTAAAATTTCAAGTTGAGAATCTTTTTGCTCTATTAAATTTTTTAAAAATATCTCAAAAGTACTATCATTTGCATGGCTATTAGGTTCTTGTGCTTGATACCTTGAAGAGTGTAATGGTGTCTCAAAATATTGATCTTCTGAAAAGTTATGTGATGACAGATTCTGTTCTTCTTGATTAGCCTCTTTAATGTGAACAAATATTCGTCCATTCTCTTTACTATATTGTAAATTACCACGCTCTATTCTTTTCCAAATAGCTTGTTCTGGAACATTTAAAAGTCTAGCAGCTTCAGGAATACTTAAACGTCTCATAAGTTAGGGAACCTTATTTGTCCTAAATTTTCAGCCCATTATAACAAAAAGAGATTATAATGCTCCTATTTAGAATATTGGATACTCTATGCACGTCGAGCAACAAGCTATTTACGATAATACACTAACTTACTTGCAAAAAAATCTTCCCCCTGATTTCTATGCTGAAGATTTTTCTGTAGAACAGTCTGATGAACTTATTGCAAAACTACTCACAATTATTGATGAAAAAACAATTAATGAAAACAAAGAGTACATAAGAAAAGCTTTCTTAGACTATTTTTCTACCCACAACTATGAAATTCTTGTGATTTTCAAAAATATAAATCGTATCATTTTAAAAGAAAAAGCCACTACTAAACAAAAAAAATATAGTCGTGTAATGCAAAAAATCAATCTCACAATTACAAAACATCGTGAAGAGATAGATGCTTGTTGGACACAAAAAAATGTATTAGTTGTATGTAGTGAAATAATGACCGACCTCTATAGTCATACTAAATCTTTAGATAATTCAATCGCTAATGAACTAATTAAAAAATCTTTCAGACACTCTCTTCAACTTAACCTAAAAGATGTAATTTTCTTTATGAGTAAAAAATTAGTAGTAAAAAAGTTTATGGAAAAAGAGAAACAAGAGTCAATAAATAAACGTTTTGGAGGATTGCCACCAGAAGAACTAGAAGAGATGAAAGCAACCTATTTTACTCAAAGTTTATGGTTTAAAATAGAACCAAAGGTTTATGAACTTTTAGAAAATGATCTTAACTTTGCAGTAATTACTAATGACTTTTTTATCTCAAACTATATTAAATATCTTCAAAATATATTCACTGATATTGTCTCTGAGACAATGCAAGAAGATGAACAGATTATTGAAAGTTTTTCAAATTTTTTACTTCGTGAACACTTTGATTCACTTCTATTGCTTATAGCAAAGCATTTGGCTAAACAAGCAAGTAAAAGAGAGGGGGATGCTGAGGAGTTTTTAAGGTACTATAATGGCGATACTATGTTAACACCTGATGGGAAACCCATAATTAAACCAGATATAATAGATAAATATAACAATCACTGGAACGCTCTGACTATCATGTCAATGTCAATGCAATATTATCATCAGCTAAAAAAAATAAAAGCTTCCAAAGAGGAGTTAGAACCATACAAAAAGGAGATTGATATACACGACTCTCAACATAAAGAGCTAGCTAATATGATTGAGAATCTAGCTAAAGAAAAAGAGGAATTTGAAGAGAGTTCTCAAGAATTTTTTAAAGAGACTGAGGAACAAAAAGCGGAGCTAATTGAATTAAAAAAGGAAGCCAAAACTAATCCATCAGATAAATTAAATGCAGATATTACTGAACTATCAACAAAAATAAAACGCTCTTATAGAAAAGAAGAACAGATATTTGATCAAAGAAAAGAGCTAGATAAAAAAATTAACTCATTAAATACTAAAATTGGTAATCACAAAATTGAACGTGTTACAATGTTTAAAAAATATGAAAAATCAAAACAGAAAGTTGATGTTTTGCAAGAAGAGTTCCATACAATAGATGACAAATATGAACTTGCTATGAGTGCTCTTGCTAAAACACTTTCTAAAAAACCTCGTCCTGTATAAATTAAAGTTTTGCAAAAATAAAATAAATGGCATAAATTTTGCTTTTATCTTTTCACATGTTTAAGAGGTTATAGAATGAATGAAAAAGTATCTGTTAAAGAATTAATTAGTGAGAAAAGAAGATCTAATTCGTTAGTTGAAGACATCTCCTTAATGGAATCTAATAGAATGAATATGAATGATTTAGTGCAACACTACATGCAGCACAGAATTGCAGAGCTACAAAATGATAACCTTATTACCATTGAAGAGCGCTACAATAAACTACGCAAAATAAATAAAAATAGCTTTTGCAGATCGTGTACTGTTGAAGTCACGGCTTCATCTACTGGTAGATGCCCATTTTGTGGTACTATAGTTAAGAATAAACCATAATAGTAAAGTCATCATCTTCTAAATAGCTATCAACAACTGTAGCATCTTCAATCTTTATACCAAGCTCACCTAATAGTTCATGCGGTTCATATTTATTGTATGTGCTTTTTCTACTACTACTTCCCTTTAACATATTAAAAATAACTCCAACTCTTGCATGTTGGCGCATTCTTCTTATAAAAAGAAGTGTCTCAAACTGATGCAATAGATTTAATGATCCACTTGCTACATAATAGTCAGCTTCTGGAATACCATCACGTAAAACATCACATTTATAAACATTAAGACCTTTCTGTTTAGAGTATTCAACCATTTTTTCATGTAATTCTAAACCAATATAACGCTTTGGAATCTTTTTATTTTCTTCTAAATAATCATAAAAATGTCCAAATCCACATCCAGCATCAGCAATAACTAAATTATTAACATCTCCTAATAAAGATGAAATGACCTCAAAACGTACCCTCTGTGTATATTCAGAATTCCAATGAACTCCCTCAGCAGTAGCACCATACTTTCTAATTGATTTTTTATAAAATCTATGGTTATCTACACGTGGCATTTTTATATACTTCTTTTTATGAAATTTTACTCTAACTGCTAACTATTTAAATGATATAATAACCTAAAAAAGGCTATCTATGAACCATGAACTTTTACTTAAAATTGCCCGTGATGCAATACATGAAGAGTTAAGTGGTAAAAGTATTATAGATAAAGTAAGCTTGCTAAGAGATAGTCCCACTATTTTCGAAAAAGGTGCTGCGTTTGTTACACTAAATAAAAATAGAGATTTACGTGGGTGTATAGGCTCATTAGTGGCACATAGATCACTATTAGATGATTTAATTGCCAACGCAAAAGCAGCTGCCTTTGATGATGTTAGATTCTTACCGCTAAGCAAAGAAGAGTTAGAAGAAGTTAAAATTGAAATCTCTTTACTTAGTACTCCAAAATTATTGCAATACTCATCAATTGAAGATTTAAGAGGAAAAATTAGAGCATTTAAAGATGGTGTAATCTTACGTCATCAAAATAAGCAAGCAACATTTTTGCCACAAGTTTGGGAGCAATTAACTGAATTTAAAATATTTTTTTCCCATTTAGGACAAAAAGCTGGACTTGGTGCTGATGTATTAAAGCTGCACCCTGAAATCTTCACTTATGAGGTTGAGAGTTTCAGCGAGTAAGTTATGCAATACTACAAAGAGCAAAATGGAAAAATAGTTTGCGAACTTTGCCAGCATAACTGTAACCTAATAGATGGACAAACTGGTATTTGTGGTATTGAAAAAAATGTCGATGCTCATTTAGTTAATTTAACATATGGAAAACCTAGTGTGCTTGCAATTGATCCTATTGAGAAAAAACCATTAAATCACTTTTTACCATCTTCAAATATTCTCTCTCTTGGTACAGTTGGATGTAACTTCCACTGTCCATTTTGCCAAAATTACGATATTTCTCAAACACGCAGTGTTGAGAGTACGCAATACATCTCACCAGAACAGATTGTACAAATTGCAATAGAACATAACACTCCATCAATTGCTTATACATACAACGAACCAACTGTATTTTATCCATTTGCCTATGACATTGGACAGCTTGCTAAAGAGCATGGTTTAAAAAATGTATTTATCTCAAGCGGTTATCAAAGTGAGCTATTAATAGAAGATATGCGAAACTGGGTAGACGCAATAAATGTAGATCTTAAAAGTTTTAATCCAGACTACTACAAAAAGTCACTCAAAACTAAACTCCCAGGAGTGCTAGACTCTCTAAAACATTTTTCAAAAACTAACATTTGGTTAGAAATAACTACACTAGTGATTGAGGGAATCAACGATAGCGATGAAGAGCTTACCAATATTGCAGAATTTATAGCAGGAGAATTAGGTACGCATGTGCCTTGGCACGTAAGTGCATTTCATCCTGACTATAAAATGCTAGATACACCTTTCACCTCAACACAAACACTAAAACGTGCCTATGATATAGGAAAAGGTGCTGGTTTAGAATTTGTGTATAAGGGCAATATTAATGTGCCAAATAAAACTAAATGTCCTGAGTGTGATACACTTTTATTAAAGAGACTCCATTTTAAAACAACAACTAATTCTCTTATAAATGATAAACACTGCCCAACTTGTAATAGAAAACTTGAAGGAGTATTCTAATGATTCGTCAAAGTAAATTTAACGGAAGTTTTTATCCAAATAACCCAGATGAAATCAGACAGATGTTTGAACATTTTAATCAAACACAAAGTGTACAGGCTCCTAAAAATATTAAAGCTGTTATTGTTCCTCACGCTGGTTATATATATTCAGGATTTACAGCACATCAAGTATTTTCACATTTAAATGCAAATGACTACAAAAGAGTGGTAGTAATTGGACCTAGTCATCACATCTATTTTGAGGGTACAAGTATTTCATTACAAGATACGTACAACACACCTTTAGGTGAATTAGAGATAGATAATTCATACAGTAAATTTTTACTAAACAAGTTCAATTTAGGTTTCGCTGAAGCTGCTCACGCAGAACATAGTACAGAAGTGCAAATGCCATTTATAAAAGAGTATCTACCAAGTTTACCAATTATTGAGATGATATATTCTAATGAAGAACCTAGTAGATTAACACCAATTATAGAGTATCTACTAAGCAGTGACACACTGGTTATAATCAGCACAGATTTAAGCCATTTTCATACACTTAAAGAAGCAAACATCTTAGATAATATCTGCTTAGATGCAATAATATCACTAGAGTTTAAAAAACTTCACACAGGGTGTGAAGCGTGTGGAATTATTGGAATTGAAGCACTACTCTTAGCTTCTAAACACCTAAACCTTAAATCTAAACTAAGTGGCTATACAACAAGTGCAGATTCCTCTAAAAATGAAACAAGTGTAGTTGGTTACGCAGGAGCGTTTATCTATCTACCATAAAAAATTAGTTTATATTTGTATAAACAGCCTGCACATCTTCATCATCTTCAATTTTATCAATCAAAACCTCAATATCTTCCATCTGATCGTCACTAAAATCTTGAGGATTATTCGCTATTCTTTGTAGAGAACCTTTTTTAATGTCAATGTTTTGCTCTTCAAGTGCAGACGAGAGTGAACCAAAACTTGTGTAATCTCCATAAACATACACTGTTCCATCATTCTCTTCAATCTCTTCAAGACCAGCGTCAATAAGCTCTAGCTCTAACTCTTCTAAATCAAGCCCTTCAGATTTGTCAAATTCAAATACAGCTTTTCGTGAGAACATAAATTCTAAAGAACCATTTTTAAGAAGTTCACCTTTATATTTACTAAAATAACTTCTTATATTTGCAACTGAACGCGTATTATTATCCGTTGCGCACTCAACAAATATGAGAGCGCCGTGAGGTCCTTTGCCTTCAAAATCTACCTGTGCAATATTAGCAGCATCTTTTCCTGAAGCACGCTTAATAGCAGCCTCTATATTGTCTTTTGGCATGTTTTGCAATTTTGCTTGCTGTATAGCTAAACGAAGCTTAGGATTCATATCTATATCGTCGCCACCCTCTTTTGCTGCTACTGTAATAGCTTTACCAAGTTTTGGAAACAATTTAGACATACTACCCCATCTTTTCTCCTTTGCAGCACGACGATATTCAAAAGCTCTACCCATATGTTCATCCTTAAAAAACTAAAAACTGTACTATAATGAAAAATGATTTAAAGATTGATAATATAACAAATAACTACTCTAAAAATAGCTCTATTTAGATACCAACTCTTTTAATTTCTCTCTAACTGTATCTACATGATTTTTTACACGAACCTTTGTCCATAATGCTGCAATTTCACCTTTTGGATTTATGATATAAGTAGATCTTACTACTCCCATATACTCTTTGCCATAATTTTTTTTCATCTGCCAAACGCCATACTCTTGTAACATATCTTTCTCTTCATCAGCTAAAAGGGTAATACCAAGTTTATGTTTTTCTATGAAGTTGCGATGTTTTTTAGGGCTATCTGGACTAACACCTATAATCATTGCATCAAGATTTGAAAACTCATCTTGTGACTCTGTAAACTCACACGCTTCTGTTGTACACCCCGGTGTATTATCTTTTGGATAAAAGTAAAGTACTATCCACTGACCCTTTAAATCACGTAGACAAATTTGAACTTCATCTTGATTACTTAAACAAAACTCTGGTGCTTTTTCTCCAACTTCTATCATAATTCACTCTCCTCATAAAATTTTGTATCTACTAAATTTTGTACTAAAACTTTTGCAAAAATTCCAATACCAGATTCTGAGATTATCTCTTTCTTTTGATTAAAATACTTTACACTTCTAAGTCCACATGATGGTGATTTTGATTTTAAGACAACAATCTGCGGATTTAGATCTACTAATTTATATGCTTCTTGCTCAATATCTTTTGTAAACTCTTTTTCATTTTGCACTAACTTAGAGTCTATAATGCTTATAGACTCTCTTGGAGTACCAAAGATTGCATCTTCTGGACAAAATAGAGTTATTTCATCTTTAGCAAATCTAATCATAACATCTTCATTAAATTTATCTTTACCATTATAACGACACTTTTGTCCTGCTAAACAAGCACTTATTGCTATTTTCATAAACTCTTTGGATTTACAAAGTTAGAACGTTTTAAAATTTTATCCCACATTTGTACATCTGTCCACTCATCTTTTATCTCATCTGAGAAAATAATCTCTTCTAAATTTATAAGACCCATTTTCTGGCTATATGCGTCATCTTTAAAACCTTGCGCATAACCTGTATCTGTCTCATGTACAATTATACTATTTAGTTTTACATTTGCTTCACTATTAACCATAGTAGTAAGTTCAAAAAGCCTATCAATCATTACAAATAAAACACGTGAAAGTTGTTCAGCAGATGGACTAACTGGAAGCATTACCCATCTTGAGCTATGTCTTTTCATATCTTCGATATATTTTGGATTATCATCACTCCAAAGTGAAATTGCATGATCAAAGCTATCAATTAAATCCTTAATATGCATTTTAGTTAAACCAAAATCATAAACCATCTGTCCACCATCTAAGTAGTCAGATTCCATCAAAACCTCAATTTTATACGAGTGTCCATGAATACTCTGTCTACATCTTTTTGATGTACAATCACGAACTATATGAGCGTTTTCAAACTTAAATAGTTTTCTAATTAACATTTCATGCTCCTCTTTTACCATCATATAAACGTAAATGTAGCCTATCACTGTAAGTATATCCATGCTTTAAACAAAATTTAGCAATATTTTTTGATTCTTTTTGAAGTTGATCACTATTTTGACTAAGCGCCATACAGTAGACTTCACTTTTTGCAATACTCAAAATCTCTTCAATCTCTTTTTCTACGCCATTATCTATACTAAAACTATCAACTGTAAACTTATAAAATGTCTCATTTGCATTTGTAATAATATTTTTAATTACATCTTTTTTAACTCTTGTCTCTTTTAACTCCCCTGAATTTGAGAGTTTAACTGAGAGGGCAAAAATAATATCTTTATAGATTAAATTTTTTTCAAAGTCAACATTTATTGAACCATTTGTTTCCATAGTAATGCGCATATTTTTAAATTGTGCGTACTCCAATAACGTCAAAAACTCTTTATCTTTTGAATATAAAAGTGGTTCTCCACCAGTAATAACTAAATCACTTAAAGATGGATGACGCTCTAAATGTTCAGAGACAATAGAGATTAAATAAGTTGCATCAACACTCCTCCAAGATGACGAAAATTTATCTTTATTTACTGCATATAATGAATCACACCCAGTTACTTCTGTTCCATCTTCAAGAGTGTAAGTTGAACCAAATCCACTACAATTCATATTACACTTTGCAAATCGTAAAAAAAGTGAAGGTGTACCACAGTAACGTCCCTCGCCTTGCAAGCTGTAAAAATACTCAGAAAATGTAACCACTACCCACCAGTCTCATAAAAAGCACGTGTTGATTTCTCATTCTCCTCATCCCAACGATTTTTTTCAGGTTTATTTGCAATTACCTCTTTTAAAATTTGAGTTGCTTTTTCAATATCATGTGATTTAATAGCATCTTTAATACTCAAAGCTTCATCAAAATATAGACATGGAATCAAATTACCCTCAGCAGTTAGGCGAATACGGTTACAGTTTTTACAAAAATTATCTTCATGTGGTTCAATAACACCAAATTCATATCCATCATCGAGACGATAATAATGAGACGGACTACTTCCATCAAATCCAACATCTTCAAACTCATAACTTTTTGAGATAATATTTAAAATCTCTTTATTATCAACTCTTTGAGTAAGTGTTAAAGCGTGAGTGTTTTCCATAAACTCAATAAATCTTATTCCCATTCCACGCTTTTTTGAATACTCCAACAAATCAACTAACTCATCTTCATTAACACCACGCATTGGAACAACATTTATTTTAACTTTCAAACCAACATCTAAACATCTATCAATTCCTCTTAAGACACCATCTAAAACATCTTTATTAGCAATTTTTGCCGCTACATCTTTTTTTAATGAATCCAAAGAGATATTTATACGCTTAAGACCGGCATCTTTAAGTGCTTTTGCATACGTATGAAGTAAAAAACCATTTGAGGTCATTGAGAGATCTATATCGCTTTTATAGTTACTTATCATTGCAATAAAACGATCTAAATCAGCACGTAATGTAGGTTCTCCACCTGTGATTCTAATTTTGGTGACACCCTCATCAATTGCCACTTTAATGAACATAAATAACTCTTCAAAGTTTAATAGATTCTCTTTAGGCACCCATGAAAATGGTTTTTCAGGCATACAATATTGACATCTAAAGTTACACCGTTCTGTAACAGAAACCCTCAAATAATCAATCTTCCTATCAAACCCATCAACCAACATAATTAGTACTCACTATTTTATTGAAAGGGTAGCACAAAATATTTCAGGTTAGATTAAAAGGAGGAAGAAGATAGAATTTTGTATTGTCGCTAAAGCTTAACGACAATACAAGGCACTAAGTTCTAATGAACTTCACGCCAGATTTTTATTTTCCACAAATATGCAAAAAGTGCTAAAATTACTAAATATCCAAGAACCCATGGAGCTAACTCTTCACGCTCTTGCTTTTTAGAATCACCAATACTCTCTAAATAGTTCATAACCTTAGCTTGAGCCTCTTCACTCAAACCTACGCGAGGCATTGCTGTACCGTGCAGTTGTTTTTGAGGGTTGTTAATAAACGTATTTAAAAACTCATAAGAGCGAGCTCTAATAATGATAGATAAATCAGGTGGATATGAACCCATATATTTTGTTACATCAGAATCTGCCTTAATTTTATCATAACGCATTGAGTGACATCTAGAACAAGCCTCTTCAAAAACTTTTTTGTCTTCTACATGACTTGGAGCAATTGAGACTAAATAAGCAACCATATCGTTGATTTCTTCATCACTCATCCACTCATAATTTGGCATTGGATGTGGATTTTCTGCATTAAATTTATGTTCAAGTTTTGCAGCTTTTGCAGGATTTTTAATAAAATGAGCTAAATAATTTTTATTATAAATAAGCCCGGCTGTACTAATGTCAGGTGGAACTACACCATAAACAGAAGCAGAAGTCGCTTTATCCATTGGAGCACTCATTCCAGCTGCTTTGATACCATGACAACCTGTACAATTAGATTGCACAAGAGTCTCACCATTTTTGACATTCCCCTGTTCTTTCAACTTAATATCATTTAAATCTGTAAATTTATAATCTTCAGGTGTAACATGTGGATGCATAACTGAATGAGCATAAGGCTCAACACCAATATATAAAATTACTGTAAATATTACAAGTACCCCTAAAATTTTCCACTCTTTCATTTAAACACTCCTTTTTGAACAAGTCCAAAAAAGACTCTTCAGCAGAGTGCTCTCGCAGCTTACTGCTCTAATGGATTTACTACTTTGTTTCATTTAGTACTCCTTTTTGAACAAGTCCAAAAAAGACTCTTCAGCAGAGTGCTCTCGCAGCTTACTGCTCTAATGGATTTACTACTTTGTTTCATTTAGTACTCCTTCTTTCTAATATTGTCACAATTGGTAGTGAAATAAATAGTACTAAAAATGAAATACTAGATACAAAGCCCACCCAAGCATTACTGCCTGTTGGAGGTAGTTTTCCATATACACTAAGAACAATCATCACCATAACAAGTAGCCAAAACCATACTTTAAAGTATGGACGTTTATTTGCAGGTGCAACTACTGGACTTCTATCTAGCCACGGAAGTACAAAAAAGATTCCATTTGCAAAAGCAAATGCCATTAACCCTAAATCAAATGCTTTTATCCCTGCTATATCAAAGAAAAAACCACGTAAAACTTCATAAGACCACAAGAAATACCATTCAGGGTAGATATGTGCAGGAGTTTTTAAATCATTTGCAGGATCAAAATTAACAGGATCCATTGCAAAGTTATAATGGAAAAAGACAAGATAAAAGAAAAATATTAAAAATGTACTAAGTATAAAAAAGTCTTTTGCTAAAAATACAGGCCAAAATGGAATTACTTTTGAATTCTTTTTATCACCTGCTAAAAAGCGTTCAGATTCTGTATCAAAATCAATACTATCACCAGTTTGAGTATTAACATGAGGAATGCGAAGAGCATAAAAATGAAGACCAATTGCTCCCATAATCGCTAAAGGAATTAAAAGTACATGTAGCATAAAGAAACGTGTAAGAGTGGCATCAGAGACAAAGAAATTACCCCTAATCCAGACAACAAGTTCATCACCAATAACAGGAATTCCACCAAAAATATTTGTAATAACATAAGCTGCCCAGTAACTCATTTGTCCCCATGGAAGCATATAACCACTAAAGCCCTCTGCTGAAAAAAGTACAAAAAGAAGCATACCGCTAATCCAAATCATCTCTCGACCTCTTTTATATGATCCATAATAAATTCCTGTAAACATATGAATGTAAATAATCAAGAAAATTACAGATGCACCAACACCGTGAATATGGCGAAATAGCCAACCATATGCAACTTCTTGCATAATTGTATAATTTACACTATCAAATGCTAAAGCAGTATCAGGTTTATAATACATCAAAAGGAAAATTCCAGAAATTAAAAGTATCCCAAACATAGAAGCCAAAATAACACCCATCGCCCATAAAAAGTTAATATCTTTAGGAATCCAATATTCCGTCATCATTACTTTATGCAATTTTTTAGTAGCAAGACGTTGATCAAACCAATCTGCTATACCTTCACTTTTTTCAATTTGTGCCATCTATTCCCCCTATACAGAAGCAGCAGTAATTTTTTTATACTGCTCGCCCTCTTCGCCTAAAACTAACTCCATACCCTTAATGTTAAAAGGGGGAATATCAAGTGGACGAGGTGGTGGTCCAAATTCTTGAACACCACTCGCACTAAACTCTCCTCCATGACAAGCACACTTAAATTTTTTATCGCTTGGATTCCAAGATGGAATGCATCCTAAGTGTGTGCAAAGTCCAATAACAACCGTGTATCTATCACTACCAATAATAACATCACGTACTTCATCTTTTTTGATGTCTTTAGTATGTTTTAAAATAAAAACTGGTTTACCTCTCCACTTAATAACATTAAGTTTTCCAGCCTCTGCTAAGTTCAAATCAACAATTGTAAAACCAGCTGAAAGTGCGCTTGGAAGTGGATCCCATGTTTTTTTCATAGCAACTAATGAAGCAACAGCGCCAATACCAGCGACCCCTGCAAATGCTTTGCCTATAAATGCTCTTCTACTCTTACTGTGCATTCTTTGCCTTTTCCAAAGTATTAAAAAAGCAAATATATCTAAACTTTAATTAAAAGTTCTATAAAATATTTCATTTTTCTTTTATTTTATTAAATTATTAGTTACAAAACTCCTCTATCATAACTTCTTTAAAGATAATTGGCTTATTAGTTTTAAGAATTGTTACAATATCTAATACCGTCTCAAAAGCAGGACTTCTTAAACAAGCACTTTTCAAATCTGTTATATATGTTTATAACAGCTAAAGCTTAGACTCTATAAACTCTTTTATTTTTGGCATATCGTTTTCTATTTTTTTATACACATTATCTTGCATTAACAGTTTTTCTACTTCGCTAATTGTTGAGACTATTGGAATAGCAAAACCTCTTAAGAAGCTTTCAAGCTCATTTGGGTAATCTGCTCTTTTCCAAAGAATAGGCTTTCCACCAGAGGCTATAGATTCTAAAGCAGCTTGCGAAGATGATGTAACAAGATGATTTGATGAAGCTATTATATCCTCATACTCTTCACTCTCATGTAGAGTTGAAAAATAGCTTTTTAGCTCTTTTTCATAATCAAAAAAATAATAAAATCCCATTAATAACTCTAAACCAAGAGCTTTTAATTCAGCAGCTTTTTGCGGCAAATCTCTCTCATAATCATCATCGCCAAAGAAAAGAATCTTCTCATGCTCTTTTTTATGTTCAGTAAAAAAGATAGATGCTACCGGCCAAGACGTACAAATTCTCTCACCTTTTATGTATGGAGATATAAGGTATTCACCGGCCATAATTTTATCGTTTTGTGCTTCATTCAAACGAATAAAAACAGAAAAATAGTTAATCATCTCCTCTAATTGTGCGTCATTGTGTTCTGGTGAGTCATAAATTAAAGCATCACCTTTATAAGCAATATTAGGAATATTTCGTAATACATCAATTCCAACTGCCTTTTTAATACCATAATCTCGAGCTGCTGAAGCTATACGGTAATCGCTACAAAGTAGTGTAACTTCAACATCAAGTTCACGAATAATAGCAACAGCACGGCGAAAGCGCTCTAGTCCAAAACGATGTCCTGTATGAATATAATAGTAAATATTTTTCATTTTTGACTCATCCTTATGTATATATGTAAAATCTCAATTGCAGCAGGGGTAAGTCCACTAATTCTACTAGCAGCATCAAGTGTAGACGGAGCAAAATGCTCTAATTTTTCAATCGCTTCATGTCCAAGACCAGAGATTGAACTAAAATTTAAATCTTTTGGAATCTTAATGTTCATCATACTTTTCATTCTCTCAATTTGTGTAAGTTGCTTTTCAATGTAACGAAAATATTTAGCACCAATTAAAATCTGCTCTTTTGCCTCTTCGCTTAACTTCTCAATCTCTGGAACAAGGAGCGTTAACTTTTCATAACTAAAACTCTTTCTTGCTACAATAGCTAGAAGTTCTGTTTTATCATTAATTCTCTCTTCACCAATAGATTCTAAAAAGGCTAACATCTCTTTATTTGGCGTAACACTTTTTCGTAAATGTGCCATACCAACTTCAACCTCAGCTCTTTTCTTCTCCACAGCATCCATAAATGCATCATCTAGTAATCCTAGAGTATGTCCATATCTACTTAATCTCAAATCAGCATTATCCTCACGCAGTAAAAGACGATACTCAGCCCGTGATGTAAACATTCTATAAGGCTCTTTTGTGCCTTTTGTGACTAAATCATCTATCAATACACCAATATATGCCTCATCGCGTCTTAGAACAAATGGTGCTCTATTATCTAGCTTTAGCGCTGCATTAATTCCCGCCATTAAGCCTTGTGCAGCTGCCTCTTCATAACCTGTTGTACCATTAATTTGTCCAGCACAATAGAGATTATTAATCTTTTTTGTCTCAAGCGTATGAGTGAGTTCAGTAGGATCTACATAATCATACTCAATAGCATAACCATAACGCACAATTCGAGCATTTTCTAACCCCTTAACACTCTGTATCATTCTAATTTGCACATCTGGGGGAAGTGAAGTACTCATTCCATTAATGTAAAACTCCGTAGCTTCTGCTGTTTGTGGTTCAATGAAAAGATGATGTCTATCTTTCTCTCTAAACCTATCAACCTTATCCTCAATACTAGGGCAATACCTAGGACCTGTTCCCTCAATTTGACCGGTAAAAAGTGGAGCGCGATGAAAGTTACTCTCTATTAGAGTGTGCGTATCTTCATTTGTATAAGCGATGAAACAGGGAAGCTGTTTTTTTGAAGAGAACTTATCTCTATCTGTACGAAAACTAAATGGTATAGGATTTTTATCTCCATCTTGTTCATCCATAACAGAAAAATCAATACTACTTCCATCAATTCTAGGAGTTGTACCAGTCTTTAGTCGTCCCATTCTTATCTCTTGACGTTTTAAAGATTCACTAAGATTTAAAGATGCAAATTCACCATAACGTCCAGCACTCTGTCTACTTTTACCAATATGAACAATACCATTTAAAAATGTTCCTGTGGTTATAATGACAGCTTTAGCTCTATACTCATTCTCTAAATGTGTACGAATACCGATGACAGTCTTATCCTCTACAATTAACTCTTCAACACTCTCTTGTTTAACTTCTAAGTTTGCTGTAGTTAAACAAAGATTACGAGCTATTACTCTATAGACGTCCATATCAATTTGAGCACGACTTCCACGAACTGCGGGTCCTTTTGTCTCATTTAAAATGCGAAATTGTAATCCTGACTCATCTGTTAACAATCCCATCTGCCCACCAAGTGCATCAATCTCTTTAACCAAGTGTCCCTTAGCAAGCCCGCCAACAGCCGGATTACAACTAGTAGCACCAATCTGTTCAGCTAAAATAGTAATTAAAAGTGTACGTTTACCCATGCGCGCTGAGACTAGTGATGCCTCAATTCCAGCATGACCACCTCCGACTACAATTACATCATATTGCATAAAATCGCTTCCTTTAGCGAAATTATAGCCTATTCTTTTAGCTATCAATTTACTCAAATAGAGATTTTATAAAAGCACAAGCTGGACATACCCAATCTTCTTGTAAACATTCAAAAGCAGTATTTGGTGGAATCCCATTTAAATCAAGAATATGTTGAACATACTAAATAGATACAACACTAGTATCTATCTATTAATTTAAAAATATTACTTCTTGAAAAATTCTAATATATCAATTTCAAGTACTTCAGATATTTTATATAAATGTTCAAGATTAAAATGTTTATGTTCAGCTAAAAGCTCTGCCTTACCTAAAAATGTTGCATTTTGATGACCTATCGCATTTGCAAGTCTTAACTGTGAAATATTTTTTTCTTTTCGTATTCTAATAACATTTTTACTAATAAGTTTATAAAAATTTTCTAGATTTTCATTTTCAAAATCAATTAATTTCATTAAATAATACCCTATAAGGTTTAATCTTATTAGTATACAATTTTTATTACAACATTAGAAAGAGTTGAAAAACAAAACACTATAACAACTGTCCAGCTAAATACCCACTAGCAAATGACCATTGCAAATTATAACCACCACATGGACCATCTAAATCCATAACTTCACCGCAAAAATATAAACCGCTTACTAACTTACTCTGCATAGTTTGTGAATTTATCTCTTTTAATGATACCCCACCACGAGTAATCATAGCCATTTTAAAACCATCATGTCCTGTAATTGTAAGTGGAGTCCATGCAAGAAGTTTAATTAATCTATCACGCACCTCACCACCTAACTTATTGAATCTAAGACTATAATCTGCTCCTGCTAATTTACACAACTCTATACTAAGTGGTTCAGGCAGCAGTGTTTTAACAAGTTCTAGCGTTGTAAGCTCAGCTGTTTTTTTAAAATGTTTTAAAATTTGATCCTCGTTCATACCCTTTGTCAAATTCATAAGAAGTGGAACTTCACCGTACTTAGAAATTAAAGGTGTAATTTCTCTTGCAAAATCTAATACAACAGGTCCACGAATACCATTTTTGGTAAATATCAAATCTCCATATGCGCTTAAATTTTTAGCCCCTTTAAGGTTCACTCTCATATGAACTTTTGAAATAGTATCAGCTCTACAATTTTCTACCCAACTCTCTTTGCATGTAAGAGGCATCATTGCAGGGTGTAAATCTGTAATTTTATGCTTAGCTGAAGAGGCTAAAGCGTAACCATCACCTTCAGAACCAAGTTGAGGGTAACCTAGCCCTCCTGTTGCTATAACTATATTTTTCGCATTAAACTTCTCATTTTGAGTTATAACACCAGTTACATTTTGATTATCTAATAGTAATGTTTCTACCTTTTCATTACATCTAACATCAACTTTTAAATGGTTCAACTCCTCTTCTAAAGCATTTAAAATAGTCATAGCATTATGTGTAGTTGGAAAAATGTGGTATCCATCTGGCGCATGAGTTTGAACACCTAACTCTGTAAAAAAGTCAATTAATGCTTTATGATCTAACTCATTTAACGCGTTCATCATAAATTTACCGTTACGCCCAAAACGCTCCATAAATAGTTCATTTGAGAGCGTATTTGTTAAATTACAGCGTCCTCCACCAGTAGCTTTTAGCTTCGTACCAAGCTTAGATAATTTCTCTAAAAGTAGAACTTTTTTCCCATCTCGTGCAGCAGTGATAGATGCCATCATACCAGCAGCACCAGAACCAACAACAATTAAATCATAACCAATCATCTCTTAACTCTATTTTTAAATTGTGCATATATTTTCAAAGATTCAAGATTTTTAAAAACATTCATATAAATCCTTTAAATTAATATCTCTCAAAATATAGATTAAAAAAGTTAGAATATGCAATTTAAAGTATTAACATAATCTTATTGTCTAAATGTTAATAATATATTACCTATTCGTTGATGTTCATATGTAACAATTTCAGCATACCTATTAAGAATACATCCTTTCATTACTCCCCTTAAGAATATCAGCCTAAGCTACTTACTTAGGCTGACATTCAAACACATTTTTTATAATGCTAGATAAGTCGTCCTTTTTGTATTGATATTTGTAGTTATAAGACCTGTAAGAATAGCTTTTGATATAGCTTGAGTTCGGTTACCAACTTCTAACTTTTTTATAATATTTTTAATATGAAAGATAACTGTACTCTCTGTTATATGTAAAATATTAGCAATCTCTCCTGATGTTTTACCCTCTGCTGTCCATGTTAAACACTCTAATTCTCGTTTTGTTAGAGGTGAACTGTTATTGCTATTATAATTATTTGAAACTCTTTTTAATGAATCATGAATGTATGGTTGTAGAGCAGTCATATACAAAATAGCATTACAGTATAGACTAGTCTCTTCGCTTAAAGGCTCTTTTTTAGATACACTGAAAATACCAACTTCTCCACTATTTACACGATATCCAATACTTACACCACCTAGTAATCCAAATTTACTGACTTCTTGAAACATATCAGCTATTTTAGAATCTTTATAATTATAAAATTTACTCCAAGATATTGGAGTATGCGAGGAGATACAGTGTTTAACTATTGGATCTATACTAGAATAATCTTTTACTGCATAGTGTTCTATCCATTCATTAGGAAAAGTACCAAGAGATATAAAAAAAGTTTCTTTAAAGGAACTAGAAAATTGTATGTTATATATAATAAAATCATATTCAAGTTTTTTTTGAATTTCAATCATAATAACTTTAAGATCATCTAATTTTTCACAAGATTGAATTTTATCGATTGTAAGTGGAAGCCATTGAAGCATATTTCGCCTTATTAAAGTTTATTGTCTCTTAACCTATAAAAAATGGGAGTTATATTTTATCATCATATTTGATAGAATGCGCGAGAATTCTAATGAGGAAAAAGTATGAACAATCCAATTGTAGCAGACAATAAACCAAAAAAAGTTACGCTCGTACAAGGTGAAGAATATTATTTTTGCACTTGTGGATCTTCAAAAAAACAACCATTTTGTGACGGTTCACATGCTGGGACACAATTTAGTCCAAAAGCATTTGTTGCGCAAGAGGATGGAGATGCTTATTTGTGTGCATGTAAACATACCAATAATATCCCATTTTGTGATGGTTCTCATAAAAAGTTTTCCAACGAGGATATAGGCAAAAAGAGTTCTATAGCACAATCAGAAAATACAGAATCAGTAGTTGCTACATCAACACTTGAAGAGCCAACGGTAGAAGCTATTCATGAACTATCTAAGTATGGATTAGACAAATTAGGGCATCATGGAGCAATGACCTCTATGGGCGTTCCTCGTTATAAACTTCCAGATTGGAATGACATACAAATAATGACTGCGCAAATGGCAACTAAACCACTTATGGAAGATAAAAATGTGGCCACAGAATTAATTATTGGTCCAAGAGCTAAAAAACCATTAATATTAAAAATACCACTGTTTGTATCTGATATGAGTTTTGGAGCTTTATCAGAAGAGGCAAAAATTGCATTGTCAAGAGGAGCAGAACTCTCAGGTACAGGTATCTGTTCTGGTGAGGGAGGTATGTTACCAGAAGAACAAGCAGAAAATAGTAAATATTTCTATGAACTAGCTAGCGCTTGTTTTGGTTACAAAGAAGAACTATTAACTAAGGTTCAAGCATTTCATTTCAAGGGAGGTCAAGGAGCAAAAACTGGTACAGGAGGACATCTCCCTAGTAATAAAAATAGAGGTAAAATTTCAAAAGTGAGAGGACTTTTAGATGGAGAACCAGCTATCTCTCCTCCTACATTCAAAGATTTGTCTTCAGTAAAAGATTTTAAACAATTTGCAAATCGTGTTAGAGAAGTTACAGGCGGAATACCTGTAGGGTTTAAATTAAGTGCAAATCATATTGAAAAGGATATACAATTTGCACTAGATGCTAGTGCTGATTATATTATATTAGATGGTCGTGGGGGTGGAACAGGAGCTGCACCTGAAATTTTTAGGAATCATATTAGTGTGCCTACTATTCCTGCTTTAGCACGCGCACGTAGATATTTAGATAAGCAAGGTGTTAGTGGTGATGTAACACTAATTATTACAGGTGGATTGAGAATGCCAATGGATTTTGTTAAAGCTTTAGCTTTAGGAGCTGATGGAGTAGCTCTTTCTAATAGTGCTATGCAAGCTATTGGATGTGTTGGGGCAAGAATTTGTAATACCAACAATTGTCCAACTGGAATTGCAACACAAAAGAAAGATTTACGTCAAAAATTAGATATAGATAAATCATCTATGCAATTACATAATTTTTTTAATTCATCAATAGAGCTAATGAAAGTAATGGCTAGGGCATGTGGACATCAACATCTCAATGAATTTAATATAAATGATTTGTCAACTTGGCATCATGAAATATATAAGTTATCTGGTGTGAACTATTCTGGCGTTATTAAATAATATAAGGAAAAAAAATGTTAACATATATACCATTTGAAACACTCTATACAGCAGAACATGGTTGGTTAAAAAGTAAGTTCCATTTTTCATTTGCAGATTATTACAATGCAAATAATATAAACTATGGTGTACTACGTGTCATGAATGATGACATAGTTCAAGCAAAATCAGGTTTTGGAAAACATGCACATAATGATATGGAAATAATTACTTATGTAATAAATGGTAGACTAAGCCATGAGGATAGCATGGGGAATAGAGAAAGTCTGTCCCGTGGTGCTATTCAGTATTTAAGTGCTGGTACTGGAATTACACATTCAGAGATGAATGATAGCGATGATGAAGTACATTTTATACAGACATGGATTATACCGCAAGAAAAAGGCTTGACTCCTCAATATGGTTCAAAAAGTTTCCCCATAGAAGATCGTCAGAATACGTGGTTGCACCTAGTTGGACCAAAAGGTAGTGGTGCTCAAATTAATATTTATCAAGATGCTTCTATGTATGCCTGTGAACTTGATAATGCTAAGAAACTAACCTTTAATCTAAAAGATGATCGTCAACTTTATGTAAAGGTTATGGAGGGTAATGCCCATATTAATGGTATTTTATTCAAAGATGGAGATGCCGCTGAAGTAGAAGGTGAGAATCTTAATGTTGAAGCAGTTAGGAACACTCATCTACTTTTAGTAGAAATGAAAAAAGAGACAAAAAATGAGTTATAAAATTACAGAGCTTAATGATGGTCCACTAAAATTAGAATCTGATAAATCTATTATATATAAAGATGGTGTTCTATTAGAAACAGAAAGTCAAGTACACCTTTGTCGTTGCGGGCTTTCTAATAATAAACCTTTTTGCGATGGAAAGCATAACAGTGTAAATTTTTCTAGTAAAAGAGAGATTTCAAAAGAGATTATTCAAAACTATAAAGGTAGAAGTATAAGTATCATCTTTAATCGCTCTATTTGTGCTGGTGCTGGTGAATGTGTGCGCAATTTACCAACTGTATTTAAGAGTGAATCTTCTTCTCAATGGATTTATCCAGATAATGATAAAAATGAAAAGATAATCAAGACAATTAAGGATTGTCCCTCTGGAGCTCTATCATATAGCACTCAAGATAAGACTAATTTAAATGATTCTTCTGTTGCTAAGATTACTATTATAAAAAATGGACCATATAATGTTGAATCTGTACATTTAGAACATCTTACAGCACCAACTAATTTTTCAACAAGAAAATATTCATTATGTCGTTGTGGTTATTCAAAAAATAAACCATATTGTGATTATTCTCATTCAGATAAAAAGTGGGATGATGAAAAAACAGAGGAAAAAAGATGAGATTGAGTAAGTATGATATAGACAAGCAGTTTTTAGAACGTTTTTCTCCAAAAAAGTTTATAGACAAAGAGATAAAAGAGAAAGATTTAATGGCATTAATCGAAGCAGCATCAACTGCACCATCATGTTTCAATGAACAGCCGTGGGTTTTTGTACTTGGGGAAAAAGAGGATTTTCTCTCTATTTTAGTAGAAGCAAATGCTTTGTGGGCAAAAGATGCTAGCGAATTTTTATTAGTCTGTTCACGATCAACTTTTAATAGAAATGGAAAACAAAACAGTTGGCATGGATTTGATAGTGGAACAGCAATGGGATATATGATTTTAGAGGCATTAAAACGTAATATTTATATACATCCTATGGGAGGTTTTGATACAAAAAAAGCTACAGAGGTGTTTGAACTAGAAAGTCTAATACCACATGCAGTAATTGCTTTAGGGTATAGTGATGAAACCCATTTAGCTACAGAACGTAATTCTCTCGATGACATAATTATAGATAAAAGAGAGAACCTTTTAGCGTAAAATAGGTACAAAATATATTGGACTTCTAGTTTTGTAAGAAGTCTATTATATTGCCTTAAGCACATCTATTTTAGACTCTTTTAAAATAATTAACGTCTCTAATATAACTAAAAATATGTTTGATATAGAAAATAGAGTTAGATAAAAAATCCCGCCATAAACATTTGCTTTAATACTAAATTTGATAATTTCAATAATAAACCTTCTTGACATTTTTAGAACATTTGTTCTATAATTGAACAAATGTTCTAAAGGGTACTTGTGACAAAGCAGGAAACTAAAGAGAAAATTGTTGATGTTGCAATTGAACTCTTTAATGAAAAAGGTAGTGCAAAAACTAGTACAAGGCATATTGCTAGGGCAATGGGGATAAGTGTTGGAAATATCTACTATTACTTTAAAAACAAAGAAGAGATAATCAGACGAATACTTGAGAGAATGATTGTAGATTATGATAGTGCCATGAATGTTGAGCCTCTTGAAAATGGATTAGTAGATTATGAGCAACTATTTACAATGATTTTCTCATACCACTGGAAATATCGATTTTTTAAAAAAGAGTTTATCACTTTATTTAATAAAGACAAAGTTCTAGGGGGTATGTTTAGAGCTATTCAAGCTAGAAAGATTCGTGATATAGAGCTGATGATTAATCATCAAATAGAGATTGACATGGTTATCGACATGGATAGCAAGACACTAAACGCCTTAGTTCACAACTCATGGATATTAGCTAATTACTGGGTAACATTTTTAGAAATTGCAGGTGATATGAATGAACAGAGGCTTCAAGAAGCAATTGAAGCTATGATGTTTTTAATTAAACCATATCTAACTTCTAATGCTGTTAAAATTTTTATAGATAGAAAAACAAAAGGTTTTGTATGAAAAATGTTGAAAAATTGCGTAATTTTATAGTTAAGTTTAGATGGTCAATTGTACTTTTAAGTCCTCTTATAGCGATTGTTCTTATATTCTCATCGGCAAAATATTTTGGTTTTGAAGCAGATGTTAGTATCTGGTTTGGAAAAGATTCACAAGAGTTAAAAGATTACTCTGAATTTAAAAATAATTTTGGAAATGATGATCAGGTTATGATTGTCTTTCGTGATGAAAATGGCATCTTTAATAAAAAAGCTTTGAGCTCAATTTCACGAATTACAGAAGCTCTTTGGCAAACTAAATATATTATCCGTGTAGATAGCCTTAGTAATTTTCAACATATTCACTCAGATGAAGATGATATTGTCGTAGAGGACTTTTATGAGGACGCTGAATCTTTAAGCCCTACAGAACTCCAAAAGATGAAATCTATTGCACTTGAAGATGTTCAAGTTCGTGGACTAATTATTTCAGAAGATGCAACAACAACTACCATTTATGCTCGTATGGCACCTCAAGATAAGGTACGTAGTGAAGTTTATATTGAACTTAGAGGTTTGATTGAAAAGATAACAGCTAATGAAGCTAAAAAAACTGGTTATACCTACTATTTAAATGGTCTTCCAATAGTAAGCACCGAATTTGCACAAATTGCAAGTAAAGATGCTATCTTTACTCCCATAATAATTTTAGCTACTATTATTTTGTTATTCTTTGTATTTCGTCGTGCTAGTGGTGCGCTACTGCCACCTTTAATTGTAATATTTACAGCTATGAGTGTAATGGCGTTGCAGGCTCTTTTTGGCTTTAAATTTAATAATTTTACTGCAAATGTACCTGTCTTTATTGTTGCAATTGGTATCGCAGATTCTGTACATATCTACTGGGTATGGCTACTCTCTCGTCAAAAAGGTATGGGTAACCTAGAAGCTATTGCTCAAACACTACATAAAAATTTTCGCCCAGCACTACTTACATCTATTACTACGTTTGTAGGTTTTATGTCACTAGCACCTAGTTCAATTATTCCTATTAAAACATTAGGAATTGCAACTGCTAGTGCTTCAATATTTGCTTTTATACTATCTATTTTATTTATGCCAGCAGTTTTGGCGATTTTAAATCCAAAAGTTGAAATAAAACATAATGAACATACAACTTTACCATTTGCTTCAAAGTATGCAAGTTTCATAATGCGTAACGATAAAACAATTTTAGGTATTAGTTTTATTTTAGTTGCTATTTTTGCCATTGGAATCTTTAAAATACAAATAGATAGTGAAGCTATAAAATACTTTAAAGAGGGAACATACATCAGAAACTCTAGCTCATTTATTGAAAAATATATGACAGGACCTGCAACCTATGAAATTATAGTTGATTCTAAAAAAGCCGGTGGGATAAAAGATCCAAAGTTTTTAAAAAAGATTGAAAAGTTTACAAATGAGTATCAAGCTAAATTTAGTGATGTTCGTCATGTTCGCTCACTTCTTGATGTCATAAAACGTTTTCATAAAGTGATGCATGCAGATGATGAAACCTACTACAGAGTACCACAAAGTAAGGAGTTAATAGCACAATATCTACTTCTTTACTCTCTATCACTTCCTCAGGGTATGGATATGAACGATAGAATGGATGTTAATGAGAGGCTTTTAAGAGTCTCAGCAGCTGGAAATATGTCAAGCTCAAATGAGGGGCTTGAAAAACTAGCTTGGATAAAAAATTGGTGGACAAAAACAAATTACTCAGTTAAAATCCAAGGACAAAATGCGATGTACACATATATGCAAGGTGACGTAATTCGTACTTTAATACAGTCTGTTCTTTTGGCTCTAGCTCTTGTGACGATAGTAATGCTAATTGCTTTTAAAAGTCTAAAAGCTATGTTTATTTCAATCTTACCGAATATTTTTCCAGTTATATTATCGGTTGGTTTCATGGGTTGGTTTGGGCTTAATCTTGATATTGGTGTTGCTATTTCAGGAGCGATAATAATTGGTGTCGCAATTGACGATACCATTCACTTTTTAGTAAAATATCGCGATGCAAGGACACGTGGGCTAGATGTAAAAGCATCACTAGAGTATATGATAACATATGCAGGAAGTGCAATAGTTTTTACAACTATGATTTTAGCTTTGGCATTTTCGATATTTATGTTTAGCTCTTTTATGCCAAATTACAACTTTGGTATGATTACAGCAATTGCACTTATAATTGCACTCGCAACAGACCTGTTGATGTTGCCAGCAATGTTTAGTATATTTGATAGAAGGAAGCAAAAATGAGAAGTTTAGTAGTTTTAATTTTAAGTGCATTTAGTTTAATGGCAATGAGTGGTGAGGAGTTGGCTATAAAAGTAGATTCAGTTACTGAAGGCTTTATTGATTCAAAGTCAATTAGCACAATGACACTTTTTAATGCAAATGGTGTTAAATCAGAAAGAAAGATGCGGACATCTAGGCTTGAAGGAGATAATGGTGATCGCTCTATGATTGTTTTTGAAGCACCCTCAGACATTAAATCAACCGCACTTTTAACGTATGAACATTTTGATAAAGATGATGATCAGTGGATATATCTACCAGCCCTTAAACGTGTAAAAAGAATTGCTAGTAAAAATAAATCTGGTTCATTTATGGGAAGTGAGTTTTCGTATGAGGACTTATCGTCTCAGAAACGCTTTAAGTACAGCTATGAAGATGAGGTACTTGAAAAGAAAAGTACGCTCATTACTAATAGAATTCCAAAAGATAAATATTCAGGTTATAGCAAACAGGTAATTTATGTTGATTCAACAAATTTTTTAGTGCAAAAAGTTGAATATTATGATAGAAAAAGAGAGCTGTTAAAGCGTGCAATATTTAAAAATTATAAAAAAATTAAAGATATTTGGCGTTTTGGTAGTATAGATATGGAAAATCTTCAAACAAAAAAGCGTACAGTTATTCTAGTTACTAATGAGAGTTTGAAAAATGGACTTAAAGAAAAAGATTTTACAAAGCGTTATCTAAAACAGCAATGATTAAATTATTCTCATTAATAGTTCCATCATTTTTATTAGCTTTTGATATTCAAGGTTATATTGGTAGTGAATACAGAATCTTTGATAATGAAAATAGTTCGAAAGAGGATTATAGTAGAGCATTAGAAGCAAAAATAGAGTTAAAATATCACGCGAGTGAGTACTCATTTGCATCGACAGCTGAATTTTTAAAAGATTATGATGAAGATTCTCGAACATATGCTAGATTAAATGAATTTTACTTGACTAAACATTTTGAAAATAGTGATTTTAGTGCTGGTAGGCGAGTCTATTTCATGGGTGCATTAGAAGTACTAAACCCTGTAGATATAATAAGTCGTCAAAATTTTGGACGTGATCCATTAGATGATAGATATAGAATTGGTACCTACATGGCAATGTATGAATATTTTAGTGATGATATAGAGATTAGCTTAGTTGCATTTAAAACAGAACGTGCTGATGAATTTGGTAGCACTAAATCACCTTATAATATTTTTGGAACTGAATTGAATAAAGACATTAATAGCCAAAGAGGTAAAAATCATCCCTCAATAATGTTGAAAGCTCAGGGTACTTTAGATGAAAATTATGCCCTAGATTATGCCTTTGGAATAATTAGAGGGTATGATACACAACGTACATTTACACAAAAATTAGAACAAACACAATGGCTTTCAACTACAGCTTTTACATATAATACATTGGCATATGAGAATACGCTCTATAAATTAGAAGCAAGAGCCTCAAACATTGATAGAAATCAAGAGGCTAAAATGGATGATTATATCTATTTAGGAGTTGGTATTGAGCATACTCTTGCTGCCTTTTATGAAAATATAGATGTTGGTTTTTTAGCAGAATATTATAATTGGATTAGATTAAATAAAAACTATTTAAGTGCTGATTCTATGATGGTAACTATGCAAAATGACATTTTCATAGGACTACGAATTGCTATGAATAATGCAAGTTCTACAGAGTTAGTCGGTGGAGTTATAGAAGATTTAGATAGTGGAAGTGAGCAGAGCTATTATGCACAAATAAAAAGTCGTATTTTTGATACTCTACTAGTAGATTTAGATTTAAGATATTTAAATCCATCAAATGATAGAGTTACAATGATGAGCTTAATTGGTGAACACTCAAGAGCTACAATCAATGTTAGATACTACTTTTAAAGTTAAATTTAATTATAATTTGGTATAATTTCACAAAAATTGAAAAGCTACCATCCCTCTTTCTTCTTTAATGGATAGCTTTTCAAATATAATGGAAATTCATGTTACGAAAAAGAATGCGTACAGTTAAGTACCTATTTGGACTAGTCTTCGTCTAATTTTTATCTATCAAAATCTGGGACACGTCCAACCATTGCCTCTAGCAGACGAAGCTCTTTATCTGTATGACCAATCATCTCGTTTGCAGACTTTATATCACTCTTAGTTATCCATATGGGATTATGGTGAGTGGCTTTTAAAACTCTTTTTTTATGTCTATCCATATGATTTACATCTACTTCACCATAACAGTCGCAAAAATAACTTTTATCATCTTCAACTAGAGTATAAATAGCCGTTCCACGCATTCCAGCGGTTAAATTTGGTGTTTTTACTTTATGGTTTTTACCTTTAAATACAGCTAATACACCACCACTTATTACATCAAGAGTTTTTGCTGAACCACTTTTTTTAACACTAAAACGGCTATTCTCTTTTGCCATGAATGCATCAGCACCAATATTGAACCTAATATTTGCACCTTTTTTAGTCTCTATTACATCATCTAAATTTATTACCATTTTATTGGTAATTGGTTTTGAGTTAATTAAAACTTCTCCGCTACTTATTACTTTATCTTCAGCATGTAGTGAAGTAAAAAGAATCAATGTACTTAACAAATATATAACTTTTTTCATTACAATTTCCTCATAAGTGATATAATTCGTCATTATGCCTAAAAATATTTCAAAACACCTTTTAATAGCGACATTAATTTTTTTATTTTCACTGATTTCTTATTTTACTCTTGAGAACTATAGTCGTCAATTTGATGAAAAACTGCGAGATACAATGTTCTTATTGCGTGGGGCAGTAGAACACACAGATAAAGTTGTTATTGTTGATATTGATGAAAAAACTCTAAAGGCTATGGGACAATGGCCATTTGATAGAAAAAAAACAGCACAAGTTTTGGCAAATTTGACAAGTGCAGGTGCTGGAATAATAGGACTTGATATTGTTTTTTCAGAACCAGATAGATCATCACCAAAAGCAATGGCAGAAGCTTTAGGAATAGATGGAGAGTTTAGAGATTATGACAAACTCTTAGGCTCAGTTATAGCAACTTCTCCTATTGTAGCTGGGTATTTTTTTCTAACAGAGAGCAAAAATAGAGATACCGCGCCACAAATTCCTGCTAATTTCACAGAAACTATGCAAACACTAAATGATTGGATAATTAAAGCTAATGGCATTGTTACAAATATACCATATATTCAAAACAGTGCGTACTCTAGCGGTTTTTTTAACGCTCTAAGTGGTAACAGTGGGCGTATTAGTAAAATGCCCCTGCTCATTCGTTATGAAGATAAAATTTATCCATCTCTTGCACTTGAAATGCTTCGCATAGCCTCTAACACAAAGAATGTTGCTATTCATACTTCAGAAAATGGAGTAAGAGGGATTGAGTTAAAGACAGGATTTATTCCTACTGATAAAGCTGGATTTTTAAGCCTTAATTGGCGTGGTCCAAAAAAACACTTTCCATACATCTCATATGTTGATGTTTATAATGGAAATTTTGATGCTAAAGATGTAGCTGGAAAATTTGTTTTATTAGGAACATCAGCTACTGGTTTAGTTGATTTACGTGCTACTGTTTATGATGCAGCACTTCCTGGAGTAGAAATCCATGCAAATATTATTGATTCTATTTTAGCTGATGATTTAATCCATTCTCCAACCTTTTTTGTTGGTGCAGATACTATGATGATATTTTTATTAACTGTTGTTTTAATGGTTTTTCTCTATTTTATACCAGCAATCTGGACAATTGTCTTTGTAATAATAATCTTTAGTACACTATATGCGTTTTATTATTGGCTTTTATTTAGCGAAGGACTAGTTTTAAATTTAATCTATCCATTTGCCACACTAATACTATCTACAATAGCTTCTATTTCACTCCACTACATGAATGAAGAGCGTCAAAAGAAACTTATACGTGATAAGTTTTCTAGAAAAGTCTCATCTACTGTTGTAGATGATTTACTGCAATCAGCAGACCATAGTTTTTCAGGAAAGAAAAAAGAGGTGAGCATCTATTTTAGTGATATACGCGGATTTACTGGAATCTCTGAAAAAGTAAATAATCCAGAAGATCTTATTAACCTTTTAAACCTATATATGGAGCCTATGGTTGAAAAGATTGTAAATTTAAATGGCACAGTAGATAAGTTTATTGGTGATGCAATAATGGCATATTGGAATGCACCTCAAAACGTTACAAATCATGCAGATACTGCAGTTACTTGTGCCCTTGAACAAATAGCTCTTCTTAATAGTCTAAATATAGAGATATTAAGTAAATTTGATGTTGAAATTAAAATCGGTATTGGTATAAATACAGGCGTCGTAACAGTTGGTGAGATGGGTTCATCAGGGAGATCTGATTATACTATTATTGGTGATAGTGTAAATTTAGCAAGTCGTATTGAGGGTCTTAGTAAGTTTTATTCAGTTGCAATAGTTATAACTGAATATACAAAAAATGCCCTAAAAGAGCAATATGTAATTCGTGAACTAGATTTAACACAGGTAAAAGGTAAATCTGAAATAGTAAAACTTTTTGAAGTGCTTAGCATTGGTACACCTAGTGATGAATTCAAAATTGAAAATAAAAAATATATGTATGCATTATCACTATATAGAGACGCTAAATTTGAAGAGGCACTAAAAATATTTGAAGAATTATATAAAATCAACTCTTTAGTCCTATATGAACGCTACATTCAACGTTCAAAAAGGTACATAAGAAACCCACCTGAGAATTTTGATGGTGTTTTTTATGATAAAAGAAAATAATAAACAGGTTAGATTAATATAAGTTTATATATAGAATCCATAATATTTAGCCCTATCAGAGATTGCCATTGAGATAAAACTTAAAAATGCTGCAATAATGCTTGAAAAGGATAGAAGTGTCAACATATCTATCATATCAATAATTGGCATATTAAATATAGTTATTAGAGATATTGCACCAAAGAGTACATATAACCCAAATAGTACGGAGAATAGTTTAATATGTCTGGATTTCAACGACCTATAAAACATTTTGGCACTCCTTTCTTACAAAAATTTTTAATATTACTGCTAGATACTATTACCAATCAATACTAATTATAATTCTAATAACCTTAAATTATCTTTAATATGAATTAGTATTAGTACATCTCAAATATATATTCAGCTGGGAATAATAGATTCTTAATTTAAAGCATAAAAGTATTAATATTATGAATTAAATTATTTTAAAAGGGTCTATTGTGGGTTTGATAACAAGGAGAGATTTTTTAAAAAAGGGTGCTACATTAACTGCTGGTGCAGCAGTTACATCATTGAACTTTCCAGCTATATTACATGCTAAAAACAAATATCCCACAATAAAAGTTGTAGGGACTCATGTTACTCTTCAAGAAGAGATTCGCATAAAAGCACAAAAAGATCTTGGTATAAATATTGAATTTTACCCTGGTGGTAGTGCTGAAGTTATATTAAAAGCAATTACAAATCCAAACTCATTTGACATATATGAACAGTGGTCAAATAGCATAAGAGTTTTACATCAAGCAGATGCTATTCAACCAATTGATACTAAGAAATTAAAATATTGGAATGAAATAAACTCTTTATCAAAAACAGGAAGAATATCTCCTAACGCTCGTGCTGGTGCAGGCGATGCACCAAATAAAATTTTATATGTACAAAAAGATGGTTCACTAGGGTCTAATGCTACGAATCAAATTAGTTTTATGCCATACGTTCATAATGTTGACTCATTTGGCTATAACAGTTCAGTGATTCCAAAAGGTAAACCATATGAAACAGAGAGTTGGTCTTGGCTACTAGATAAAACTCATCATGGTCGTGTTGCATTAGTTAATGAGCCAACAATTGGTATATTTGACGCTGCCTTAGCTGTAGAGGCTAAAGGTTTAATGAAATTTAATGATATGGGAAATATGAGTATAAAAGAGATTAATCAACTTTTTGAAATACTTATAGAATATAAACGAAAAGGACACTTTAGGGGTGTTTGGTCATCAGTGCCGCATTCTATTAAACTAATGTCAAATAATCAAGTAGATATTGAAAGTATGTTTTCTCCTGCTGTTTCTACATTAAACGGTAAAGGAATACCATGTATATATGCAGCGCCTAAAGAGGGCTATAGAGCATGGCATGGTGTAATGTGTTTATCTAGTGAATCTAAAGATGAACGTAAAGATGCGGCTTATTCATTCATGAATTGGTGGTTATCTGGTTGGGCAGGAGCATTTATTGCGCGTCAAGGTTATTATATTTCAAATCCAGAACGATCTCGTAAATATATGAGTAGCCAAGAGTGGGACTATTGGTATTTTGGTAAGCCAGCTAGTAAAAACCTAAAAGGAACAGATGGGAAAATATCTGTTCATAAAGGCACTTTTCGTAATGGTGGATCTTACATAAAGAGATTTGAAAATATTGCTGTTTGGAATACAGTAATGCCAAATTATGATTATACTGTTGATAAATGGAACGAGTTTGTAATGACTAGAGCATAGGTAAAATGCTATGAACATTTTTTCAAAAACTCTTAGAAAAAAAATATATTTCTTATCTATTTTATCAAGTGTTTTTTTTATTGCTATTGCATATATAGCATATAATAGTTTAACAAATCTATCCAAAAGCTTTGATGATTTCAGCAAAATAAATACCCAAGCTCAAAGCTATATAGAGTTTACTAGAGATATAGAAAAATTAAGAGGCAGTGTACAATCTTTTACCTATAGTGGATATGAGGACTCTGCAAATGATGCGAAAGAAATTTATATAAAAATAAATGACTTTTTTACTCTAAATAAATCAGAAAAGAATAGCAATGTTACTAATAATTTTTTAGATATAGAGGGTCATCTTATAAAATATTTTGATACTTTTAAAGAGGTAGAAAAACAGAAAAAATTACAAAAGAAACTAACTATTAAAAAAATGAGTCTTCATAACAAATTCGTTGAAAAGATTCAAAAATACTCAAAATTAATGCCAAAATATAGCGTAGAATTAGGAATAATTAATTACGATATTAATAAAGCAGAGAAGTTTTCTCTATACTATTTTGATACATTAGATAGAACATATATTAAAAATTACAAAATTACCATCAAGAGAGCAAAAAATAGTCTTGATGCTTTAATTAGTAGTGAATCCAATGCTAAAAAAATTTATCAACTAAAAGAATTATCTATTCTGTTACAACAATATTCTAAAATATTTTTAAAAACAATTCAACAAGTTCGCGGTTATAAATTTCTTGTCAATGTTGTTATGTCTGCTGAACTATATGAAGTTTTACACTATGCCAACATAATTAATAATGAATCACTAGCAATCATTAAAGAGATAGAGAATAATGTAGATAAACAAATGTCAAATACTCAAAAAGTGTTTTTAATAATTGTTGCACTATTCTTTATCTTCATGCTTTTTGCTTCTTTTGTAATTACTAAAAGTATTGTTAATCCAATTACACTCCTAACAAAATCTTTCAAAAAACTTACAGAAGGTGAAACTGATTTTGAAATTGCTCAATATAATGAAAATGATGAAATTGGTGATTTAAGTAAAGCAGCTTTAGTTTTTCAAAAAAAGAATAAAGAAACAGAAATTTTTCTACAAGAGAGTAAACAATTAAGCCAGCAGTTATTTACAAGTGAAGAGAGACTTAAATTAGCATTAGATGGTACTGAAGATGGTTTATGGGATTGGGAAATAGACAAAAATACAGTATATTTTTCAAATAGATGGAAAGAAATGTTAGGATATTCACAAGATGAATTTCCAAATAATAGTCAAGCTTTTTTCGACATTATTCATTTAGAAGATATTAAAAAAGTGGAAACTATGTTAACTAGGCATTTAAAAGATCCACAAAATAACATATATTCTATTGAAGTTAGAATGAAATGTAAAGATGGATCTTTTAAATGGATTTTAACAAGAGGTAAAGTTCAACTAAATGAGGATGGAAGTCCACATAGAATGGTTGGCTCACATACAGATATTTCAAAACAGAAACAGCTAGAAAAACAGTTAGTAAAAGCTAAAGAAAATTCAGAAAAAGCAAATCAGGCAAAATCAGACTTTTTAGCAAATATGAGTCATGAAATAAGAACTCCCTTAAATGGTATTCTAGGGTTAACATCTCTTGTACTAAAAACAGATTTAAATGATAAACAAAGAGATTATCTCAAAAAATCAGAAATCTCTTCGAAAGCATTATTACACGTTATTAACGATATTTTAGATTATTCTAAAATAGAAGCTGGAAAACTTACTTTAGAAAATACTAAATTCAATTTAAACGATGTCTTAAATAACATAAAAGATCTTTTTGAATATCAGGCAAATAAAAAAGGGATATCTTTAAATATTGATATGCATCTAAATTTAATTTTAATAGGTGATTCACTTCGTCTAACTCAAATATTTACAAACTTAGTTGGTAATGCCTTAAAGTTTACAGAAAAAGGGAGCATAGATATAAAACTAAGATTAGTCAGTGAAGATAATGATTTTATAAAGTTGGAATTTTCTGTAAAAGATAGTGGCATAGGTATTGATGAAAATACAATCAAAAATCTTTTCAGAGAGTTTAACCAAGCTGATACATCTATTACACGTAAATATGGCGGGACAGGGTTAGGTCTTTCAATAGCAAAACAACTAGTTAAAATGATGAGTGGTGATATTTGGGTGGAGAGCAAAAAAGGTGTTGGAAGTACTTTTATATTTGTTGCCACATTTCCTAAACTAGCTGTTACCAATATAGAAGAGAATAATCAAGTTCAAAATATCATGCGTAATACAGATGGAATTAGTGGTTCTTCAATTTTAATCGCTGAAGATAATAAAATAAATCAAATGGTTATTTTAGGTATGTTAGAAGATCTAAACATATTATCAGATATTGCCAATAATGGCAAAGAAGCTGTAGATTATGCTAAAACAAAAAAATATGACCTTATTTTCATGGATTTGCAGATGCCTGTCATGGATGGATATGAAGCGAGTCAAAGAATAAGAGATTTAGATAAGGACACACCTATTATTGCAATAAGTGCAGCAGTAATGCAGCAAGATAAAGAAAAATCACAAAAATTTGGAATGAATGAACATATAGCCAAACCTATCGAACAAAATGTTTTAACTGATATATTAATTAAATATATAAAGTCTAATAAAAATGTTAGTAGCACTATTGAAAATAACAAATCAAAAGAGAGTATAAAAGGCTTACCAGACGAACTATACGGAGTAGACATAGATAGTTTAACCAAAAGAGTTGGGAAAAATGTAAATATAATAAAATCAATTCTAATTAGTTTTTGTGAGGAACAAGAGGACATAGAAGATAAAATCAACTCTATGAATGTTGATACAAAAGAGTATAACCAAGCAATACATACACTAAAAGGGGTCAGTGGTAATATATCACTTCATGAAATATATAAAATTTCAAAGAATATACACGACACAGATAATATTCAAATAAAAAAAGATTTAACTCCAAAACTTTTAGAATTAGTAAAAATTACAATATCTAATTTAAAATCACAATTAGAAGAAGGTTCATAAATTTTCTTATAATTAAAAAATTCTAAGTCTAAAAATAGTTGATGACTTTTTATAACAACACTGATATTTTACTTTTTAAACATACCGATTGACAAAAATACTCACATAAATTACTCATTAAAGCAAATTTTGTATAAAAATTATATAATTAACTATGTCAATATGAAATAATCTTATGCTAATATATTTAAAATTTAATTCAATTGGATAATAAATGGCATATGACGTAATAATTTTTGGCGCGCATGGTGATTTGGCACTTAGAAAATTAATGCCAGCGCTATATCACCTTTTACAACATGGACACCTAGATGATGATGTAAGGATTATAGCTGTTGCTCGTGATAAGCTAAATACTTTAGAATATTGTGAAGTTATTTCTCAAAGATTTCAAAAATATCTTAGTGATGATGACTTTGATGATAATATATTTAATTTGTTTAAAGAAAAATTACATTATTTGAATATAAATTTAACAGTTGCGGATGATTATAAAAGTTTAAGTACTCTTTTGAATATCTATCCAGATAGAGATAGAATAAATTATCTATCAACCGCTCCCTCTCTTTTTGGTACTATCTGTAAAAATTTAAATACTTATAATTTGATTACTAAGAACTCAAGGGTTGTTTTAGAAAAACCTATTGGACATAGTTTAGAGACATCTCTAGTCATAAATAACGAAGTTGCTATCTATTTTAAAGAGAGCTCAATTTTTAGAATAGACCATTACCTTGGAAAAGATACAGTTCAAAATATATTAGCTCTAAGATTTTCAAATATGCTTTTTACACCTATATGGAATGCTCAGTACATAGATAATATACAAATTACCGTAGCTGAGAGCGTTGGACTTGAGGGTAGATGGAGTTATTATAATGACTATGGTGCTATGAGAGATATGGTTCAAAATCATCTGCTTCAAGTCTTATGCCTCGTTACAATGGAACCACCATATTCACTTGATGGAGATAGTCTTAGAGATGAAAAGTTAAAAGTTCTTCGTTCATTAAGACCTATAGAGGGTGAAGATTTATCTCTAAGAACTGTGCGTGGACAATACACTTCAGGAGTTAGTGGACAAGAAGCAGTAGCTGGTTTTTTAGAAGAAGATGGTGGCAATGTAAATAGTGAAACAGAAACTTTTGTGGCTATTCGAGCAGATATAGACAACTGGCGATGGAAAGGTGTGCCAATTTATCTTAGAACAGGTAAAAGAATGAGTAAAAAATATAGTGAAATTGTTATTGATTTTAAAGATGTTCCACACTCTATTTTTCCTAGAGGTGGTGCTTGCATAGACAGTAATAAATTAGTTATACGTCTTCATCCTGATGAGGGTATCTCTCTTTTTATTATGAATAAAGTACCAGGATTAAATGAAGGAATGAGGCTTCAAAAAGTTGAGCTAGACCTAACTATTGCAGAAGATGCCCCTCGTTCTCCTGATGCATATGAACATCTTTTATTAGATGTTATAAAAAATAACTTAACACTTTTTATGAGAAGAGATGAGGTTGAAGCTGCTTGGACATGGGCAGATAAAATTTTAGATGGTTGGAATGAAAAAGGTATCAAAGCTAAACCATATAAAGCAGGAACAGATGGACCAGCTGCAGCATTTGCTTTAATTGAAAGAGATGGCAGAAGCTGGTATGAATAACTATAAATTGCATAACTTTGAAAATAGTGAAGCTTTAATAGATGAGCTATGTAAACGCATTTTAGTAGATTTAAAAAGTGCTATTGCTTCAAAAGGTATGGCTTATATAGCGTTTTCAGGTGGCTCAACTCCTAAAAAACTTTTTACAAAACTATCTTGTAGTGAGATTGAATGGAAAAAAGTAATTATCACTTTAGTAGATGAAAGATGGGTAGAGCAAAATAGTGACAATAGTAATGAAAAATTAATTCGTACTTTTTTACTAAAAGATAAAGCAAAAGAGGCAAAATTTATATCCCTTAAAAATAGTTCTCACAGCGCTAAAGAAGGCTTAAATAAGTGTAAGGTTTCTTTGAAAGAGATTACTAAACTAGACATCGTGATACTTGGAATGGGAAATGATGCTCATACAGCATCTTTTTTCCCAGATGCTAAAGAGCTAGAAGAGGCTTATAATACAGATGAAGTTTGTTTAGCATCAACAGCAACTATTGAACCAAAAGAGAGAATTACCTTAAGTAAAAAATTTTTATTGAAAGCAGATTCAATTATTCTACATATTGAAGGTAAACAAAAAAAGAAAATATTTGACAATGTACTAAAGAGTTCAGATACTTTTAAAATGCCAATATTATCAATGATGCAACAAAAAGAACCAATAATGGAGGTTTATTATGCGTAAAAATGAAACATTAGTACAAGTAACTCAAAAAATTATAAAAAGATCTCAAAAAAATAGAAACATTTACTTAGAACGTATTGAAAAAGCACATTTAAAAGAAGTTCAAAGAGGCTCTCTTAGCTGTTCAAACATTGCTCATGCAACTGCGCCATGTTCTGACCATGAAAAAGATGAACTCCTTTCTATGAAAAAAGAAAACATTGCTATTGTCTCAGCATATAATGATATGTTATCAGCGCATCAACCATTTTTTACCTATCCATCTTTAATTAAAAGAGCTTTAGCTTTAAAAGGTGTAACTGCACAATTTGCAGGAGGAGTTGCAGCTATGTGCGATGGTGTAACACAATCGCAATCTGGCATGGAATTGAGTCTTTTTAGTAGAGATAACATCGCACAAGCAACAGCAATTGCCCTATCTCATAATATGTTTGATGGAACTATAATGCTTGGTGTATGCGATAAAATAGTTCCTGGTATGTTCATTGGCGCTATGAAATTTGGACACCTTCCAACAATATTCGCTCCAGCTGGACCGATGGAATCAGGGATTAGTAATAGTGAAAAAGTAAAAATTCGCCAAGAATATGCAAAAGGAATTGCAAGTAGAGACAAACTTTTAAAAGCAGAATCTGCTTCTTATCATTCAGCTGGGACTTGTACATTTTATGGAACAGCAAACTCAAATCAGATGCTTATGGAGATAATGGGTCTTCACCTGCCAGGGGCATCTTTTGTAAATGCAAATACGCCACTTCGTGATGCCCTAACGCAAGCTTCTGCATTAAAAATTTTAGACAATTCGCCACTGAATAATCAGTACATGCCCATAGGAAAAATGGTAGATGAAAAGAGCTTTGTTAATGCAATAGTAGGTCTCATGGCAACTGGCGGTTCAACAAATCATACTATTCACTTAATAGCAATGGCAAGAGCTGCTGGAATAGTCTTAACTTGGGATGATTTTAATGAACTCTCAAATATAACACCACTTTTATGCAAGATGTATCCAAATGGAAGTGCAGATGTAAATCATTTCCATGCAGCTGGTGGCATGGCAGTTGTTATTTCAGAATTATTAGAAGCTGGACTTTTACATGAAGATGTATACACAGTTATGGGATATGGACTATCGGCTTATCTAAAAGAGCCTTTTTTAGAAGATGGTGAATTGAAGTATAAATCATCTATAACGACTTCAGCAGATACAAGTGTTATAAGCAGTGTGAAAAAACCATTTGACAAGCAAGGTGGCTTAAAAGTTCTCAATGGAAATATAGGTCGAAGTGTCATAAAAACTTCAGCTCTAAAAGATGATAATAGAATTATAACAGCCATTGCAAAAGTTTTTTATTCTCAAGAATCATTAAAAATTGCCTTCAAAAAAGGTGAATTAAATCAAAACTTTATAGCAGTTTTACCATATCAAGGTCCAAAAGCAAATGGTATGCCTGAGCTTCATGGACTACTTCCTTCAATGGGGTCTTTGCAAGATGATGGCTATAAAGTAGGAATCATTACAGATGGACGAATGTCTGGAGCATCTGGGAAAGTAGCTTCTGCAATTCACCTATGTCCGGAGGCAAAAGATGATGGGGTTATAGGAAAAATCAGAAATGGGGATATGATTACACTAGACGCTATTAATGGGGAATTAATTTTACATGTAGAAGAGAAAGAACTTGATAAACGTGAAATATATGAACCAGATTTATCAAACAATTACCATGGTGTTGGACGAGAACTATTTTCAATTAACCGTAAATATGTAAATAGTGCAGAGAATGGAGCTTGTAATTTTGAGCTAGCAGGAGAAGAGTCATGTTAACAGCTAGAGAAGTTATGAGAGTGTCAAAAATCATTCCAGTTATAAGTATAAACTCTACTGATGAGATGTTACATTTAGCTGAAGCGTTAATGAAAGGGGGTATTAATATATTTGAAATTACTCTTAGAACTAGTGAAGCATTGAAGATCATAGAGGCAATGGCAAAAGAGTTTCCAAATGCTGTAACTGGGGCAGGAACAGTTCTAAATGAAGTTAGTTTCAAAGCAGTAGAAGATGCAGGTGCTAAATTTGCCATCTCGCCAGGGCTTACTAATGACTTAGCAATAGCTTCAAAAAAAATAGAGATACCTCTGCTCCCAGGTGTTGCCACAGCGAGTGAAATTATGAATGGATTAAATTATGACTTTGATGCTTTTAAGCTTTTTCCAGCAAATATAGTTGGTGGTATTGATGCTATAAAATCTTTTGAAGCACCATTTAAAAATGTAGTTTTTTGTCCTACAGGTGGAATAAATGCTAAAAATGCAAAAGATTTTTTAGCATTAAATAATGTACTATGTGTAGGTGGAAGTTGGATAGTACCAAATAATTTAATAAAACAAAAAAAATTTAATGAAATTACTAACTTAACAAAAAAAGCATTAAGTTAATAAGTACGAAAGGTTCACTACTACAGATTACTAAACAATGAAATTTAGTTGGTAATCTTTGATTGAAATTAGTATAACAAGTTTACATTGAGTAAATCTATGATAACATTGCGCTAACTTCAGGATAAAAAATGCAACGCTATAAAATTATTCATCGTACGTATTATAATTACTCATCAAATGTGACACTTGGGATACATTATTTGCTTTTACGCCCTAGAGAAGATCATGATCTTCGTGTTGAATCTTTTACTCTAAAATGTAACCCTAATGCTATAGTGTCTTGGCATAAGGATGTTGAAGATAATTCAGTTGCTACATTAAACTTCAGTCAGTCAACTCAACAACTATTGATTGAAAGTGAAGTAATCATTCAACAATACAATGAATCCCCTTTAGATTTTTTAGTGTCTAATTATGCTATTACATACCCTTTTGAGTATCAAAGTGGAGATAAATTTTCACTCTCGCCATATATGGTTTTACCAAATCAAGAAGCATTAGAACTTTTAAATCATTGGATTTTAAATATATATAAAGAGAGTGAACAGATTCAGACTTATTCGTTGTTGCTACGAATTGCTATATATATCTATAAAACTTTATCTTATAAATCAAGAGAAGAACCTGGAGTACAGACAGTACATGAAACACTATCATATGGCTCTGGGTCTTGTCGTGATTTTGCTCTTTTATTTATGGAGGCAGTAAAATGCTTAGGGTTGGCATCACGTTTTGTTAGCGGTTACCTTTATGCTCCACTTATGTCTAATGAGGTTGGTTCTACTCATGCATGGGCAGAAGTTTATCTACCTGGTGTAGGTTGGAAGGGTTTTGATCCAACTATAGGAGCTATTGTTGGAAAAGATCATATCTCTGTAGCTGTATCAAGACTGCCACAATCAGTTCCTCCAATTGCTGGTTCATTTACCGGCTCACCGAGTTCAACTTTAGATGTAGGAGTATGGGTATCTGAGTGTTAATCAACGCGTACGTATATAATTAATTTCAAACGATATAATTTAAGTATACTCAGTAAATAACGGTAAGCCAATAACAAGGTTTTAGTACTCCATTGACACTTAATAACCAACATATGATTATTAATTAATCAATTAAAATAAGTAAATTTATAACATAATGCTATACTATGTATAAATTGATTAGATAATTATTTAGGAGAAGTAGATGCTAGAAAGGTCAACAGAACTTCATGATAAATTTTGGAAAATTTTTTCTAAGCAAGATAGAAATAAAATTGATGAGTTTCAAACATATATGGATAAATTTGCGGTCAATTTTAATCTTTATAAGGATGGTAATTTTATAGAACAATCTCTACCTTTTGATGTAATACCTAGAATTATTCCAAAAAAGGAGTTTACTAAAATTGAGCAAGGTCTACAACAAAGAGTTACCGCTTTAAACCTTTTTTTGGAAGATTTATACACAGATGCAAAAATTGTTAAAGATGGCGTTATACCACAAGAATTTGTACAAAGAGCAAGTGGATATTTGAAAGATTTTGTTGGATTTTCACCATCTAAGAGAGTACGAGCACATATAAATGGTATAGATCTTGTTAAGGACTCTAAAAATGATGAATGGGTTGTTTTAGAAGATAATTTAAGAGTACCAAGTGGAGCTAGTTACCCACTCTCTATTCGAGACACCTATAGAAAAATTTACCCAGACTTCTTTGAAAAATTAAAAATTGAACCTATTAAGGATTATCCAAAAATTATTATAGATGCAATGAATTATGTTGGTACCGGTGGTATAAATGTATTATTAACACCAGGGAGATTCAACTCTGCATATTATGAACATAGTTATTTGGCTGAAAAAATAGGTGCGCAGATTGTACGCGCTGGTGAACTCGTTGTTATTGATAAAAAAGTATATTTTAAAAACTATAATGGTAAAAATATTTTAGTTGGGGCAATCTATAAAAGGCTAGATGATGAATTTATTGATCCTAAATTTTTTAATCCTGAAAGTCTTATTGGTATACCAGGGTTAGTAGAGGCCTATTTAAGTGGTAATGTAGCATTAATGAATGCTATAGGTAACGGCGTTGCTGATGATAAAGGAATTTATTATTTTGTTCCAAAGATGATAAAGTACTATCTCGGAGAAGAACCTATTTTACAAAATGCACCTACATATCTTCCATATTTCGAAGATGATATGGATTATGTTATGAACAATATGGAAAAACTAGTTATTAAAGATGTAGCAGAGGCTGGAGGCTATGGTGTTTTATTTGGACACTCTATGACAGCTCTTCAAATTGAAGATTTAAAGGCTATTATTAAAGGGAGTCCAAGAAGATTTATAGCTCAAGAGTTAATAGAGTTTTATGATGAAAAGTGTTATCTTGATAATGAGTTAAAGAATAGAAAAGCTGACTTTAGAGCCTATGTCGTTATGGGAGAAGATGTAAAAGTTTGGAATTGTGGACTTACTAGATATGCACTTGAAGAGGGAAATTACTTAGTTAATTCTTCACAAGGCGGTGGGTTCAAAGATACTTGGGTAATGGAGCTATAAAATGAGACAATTATTAACTGCAAATGTGGCGACTAACCTTTATTGGCTTGGAAGATATTTAGAACGAATCGAGGGTACTCTCTATGAGATTAATAAAGCATATGACAAAATTATAGATGTCGATCATAATGCTGGCGTTATTTTATATAAAAAATTTGATATTGACTTAGAGTACTCAGGTGCACTTGATTTTTTGAGTAAAGCAATTTTAGGTGAACATAATTCAAATTTAGTAGATGTAATGAAAAATGCAAGAGAAAATAGTATTATAAGTCGTGCAAATATTGAAGAATCTGCTTTTGGTGAAATAATTCAATTACATGAGCTTTTTCAAAATATTTCAAAATGTCCTAGACCAGTAGATTATAGAGATATTGATAACGCTCTTTCTCTAATTAGTGAGATATGGGGCGCTCATACTAAAATGGGGCATAGAAGATTTAGTGATCATTTTTTGAAGCTTGGAAAGCTTGTAGAAGAGGTAGATTTTCGCATCAGGTTTAATAGAAGTGAAGAGATGACAATATTTATTTTACAAAATATAGATAGACTCATTAAAGTTCTAGGACCAGATTTAAAGAACGAAAAGTTAAAGAAAGAGTACAATGATAAATCAATCGATATTATGGAAAGCATCTACAAAAAAATAGACAAATTGATTATCTATTAATTTATCACTAACTTTGACTTTGACTTTGACTCTGATTTGTATTAATAGTAATTTCACTCTCTGATTTTCTCACATCTACCATAACAGAGAGTTTACTGCTACCACTACTTAGTACGACCCCCTTTAGAGGTGAAATGTCATTAAAATCTCTTCCCTCTCCTAGTAAAATATGTTGTTTCTTTGGAACAATATTATTTGTCGGATCAAACTCTGCCCATCCAGCATTAGGGATATAGACGGCAAACCAAGCATGAGATGCGTCTGCTCCAAATAGTTTCTCTTTACCTTCAGCTGGTAACGTTTCTATATATCCACTCATATATTTAGCAGGCAATCCAATAGTTCTAAGTGCAGAAATTGCAAACTGTGCAAAATCTTGACATACTCCTTTTTTAGCTTCAAAAATCTCTTCTATAGGGGTTGTAATATCACTAAAACCAGATAAAAACTCAAAGTCATTAAAGATACGCTCCATAAACTCTAAAGTAGACTCATAGAGATCTCTATCTTTATGAAAAGATTTAAGCGCATACTCTTTTATTTTTGATAGGTTAGTAGGAATAAGTTTTGACTCAAAAAGATACCGTTTTGCATATAAATCATCTCTATTAAATTGTGATAATCTTTGTAAGGCTTCACTATATGTAATACTACTACTTTTTAGTGCATTAATATTTTCTTCAATTAAGTTTGGAAAAATTTCGACTTTTGATTTACCTATAACACTAAGTGAAGTATGAGGTTCTCTAAGTAACATATGAGTATTTGTATTTCCAAATATATCTATAAATTCATATACCTCATTAACTTTAGGATTTATCTCCATAGAGAACTCTAATAGCTTTTGATATCGAGTAACTTTTGGTTTTAATCTTGCCATATTATGACTAAAAGTCACACTGCCTTGATACTTAAATTCTGTCTTATGATAAATTTCATAAATCATAATTACTCATCATAGTGCGCAAAATAGGTATTTGAAAATTCATTAGAACACTCCAAAAATAGATCAGATACTTCTGCTAAAACAGTGTCTAGCTCAAGATAGACACCCTCTTCTTCTTTTATAGTCATAAAAGATTCCAGTTCTATAGACTGCAATAACAATTGAGCCTTGATTATAGGCTTCTCATATGGTGTTGATGTGGCTTTTGCTTTAGGTAACAGTTTAAACTCTTTTAAAAGTTCATCTGTTATATATGTCAAAGATTTTGGAAACTGCTGATTTAGTATTAAAAAATCTACAACATTCTCTAGTGTTAAAGAACTTTTATATTGAGCTCTATAGGCATTAAAACTCTCAATAGAATCAAGCATTACCTCTAATACATCATGTCCTGTAGCTTTGTCTAATTTTAGACATAACATAGATCTAGCTTTTGATATTAAAAGCAAAGCATCTTCAATTTTGTAACCTATATCATAAAGTATTAATCCCTGCTCTTTAAAAATACTCTCATTTACAAGCTCTTTATATGCCATTAGGTAAATAAGAAGTTTATCTAACTCTTTTGCTATTGTAAGTGTTGTGTCAGTTTTCCTACTTGTAAATTCATTCCACTCTTTTTGCATTTTTTCAAAAACTTTCCATGATTCAATGGTTAAAAGATCTTTTAAGTTTACATTTGCATTAGATAACATAGCAATAGTTAAAGATAGAGAACCCACTCTTTGCATATCCTTAATAATTGAGTTAATCTCTATCATTGGAAAAACACCGATTGTATTTTTATTATCTGTGTCTAAAAATCCAGGGTATGTCATTGTCATATGAGTTAGAGCATTTTGTAAAATAATTTGTGTATCTCTTGACATCTCAACTTCATATCTATGAAAGTTAGTTATTCGTTTTATTACATGCAGAATGAGCCTAGTTGTTGAAATTGATCTTGAGTGGTATCTTCCTAACCAAAATAGATTTTCAGCTTTCATAGTGGAGATTTTATCAATAGAAGTTTCAACATATGGAACATATTTTAGTGAGTGAATAGGATTTGTTTTAAGTACATCTTTCCCTAAAATCCATAAATCTTTACTAATACCACCACTTTGAGAGGATACCATTAAATTATCTTTACTTGCAGATATTCTAACAAGTCCACCATTCATAACAGAGTAGTTGTCACCTTTTTTTAAGCTAAAAGTTCTAATTACAGCATTTCTAGGTTCAATTTTATTATGTGAGTAATATGGAACTGTAGAGAAATCTATCTCCTCTTGAGCAACATACTGATGTGGATTTTGCAGTAGTAGCTCAATTAGATCTTTGCGTTTATTTTCAGACAGTTTTTTACCAAAATAGATTTTTATTTTTTCTGTTCTATCAATTTTTTTTATTATGAGAGTATCTATATTTTCTATAACGTAATCTAACTCCTTTTTCTGTCCACACCACCATGTAGCAATTTGAGGCAGTATTAACTCTTCATCTAAAAAGTACTCAGCAATTTTTTCCATAAATGGGTTAAGTCCAATATTCTCAACAATAGCACTACCTATTGGATTTATCATATTTATATTATTTTGTCTCATTGTCTCAACGAGTCCAGCAACTCCAAGTCTTGAGTTATTTCTAAGTTCTAGTGGATCACAAAATCTATCATCTACTCTTCTTATTAGAGTTTTGACTTTTTTAAGCCCACTTAAACTTTTAATCCAAAGAGAGCTGTCTTTTGTAAGTAAATCATCTCCTTGTACAAGATTTAAGCCTAAAAATGAGCTTAGATAAGCGTGTTCAAAATAGGTTTCATTGTGAGGACCTGGTGTTAGTATCGCAGCACTTGAGATATCATTATCAGTTAACTCTAGCAATAAATCTTTATAATCTTCAATAAAAGGTGATAACTTTTTTATAGATATATTAGGATATAGCTCTTTAGAGACAATATTCATTGTTAATCTATTCTCAATTGTATAACCTAATCCTGATGGGGCTTGTGTCTTATCGCTAATTACCCACATCTTTCCATCTGGTCCTCTGGCAATATCAGTTGCGTAAAAATATAGATTAAAATTTTCTTTATATCCAAAATCAAAAACTTCTGTTGAAAAGCCTTTATGTCCAAATATTACTTCAGCTGGAACGATATTGTCCTTTATAAGTTTTTGCTCTGAGTATAGATCTTTTAAAATTAGATTAAAAAGTTTTGCTCTTTGCCTAAGACCGCTTTTTATATCATTCCACTCACTATCTTCTAGTACAAATGGAATTGGATCTAACCCCCATGATCTATTTGTAGCCATATTATGGTCGTCATAAATATTATAAGTTACACCATTATCTTCAAAATGCCAATTAATCTCATCTTGTTTCTCTTTTAGTAAATCTAACCCTGAATCTTCTATATCATTAACAATGTCTTTCCAACACTCTCTGATATTTTTTTCATTATCATACATTTCATCAAATGATGACTCAGAAACATAATTATCAAAAATTTGCATCTACTGTTTTGCCCACTTTCTTCTTAAATCTAATGTATTTGGATATTCTAGACTTTGAGTTAGTTCTTGAAAAAGAAATATTTTATCTTCTGGTCTATCTTTACTTAATACTGCTCTTTTTGTACCATTAACCTCAATTAAACTCTGTTTTACTACTGAAGCTGAAACATATTCTAATTCACCCTGAGTATGATTAAAATCTCGAAATCTATTAAATCTTCTAGATTCTGCTTCGTTGCTATTAATTGGAAATGTATCATATGTTCTTCCACCAGGATGTGAAACATAATATGTCATACCACCAATTGATCTTTGATTCCATCTATCTACAATATCAAAAACTAGTGGTGTATCTACTCCAATAGTAGGATGTAGTGCTGACCATGGTTGCCAAGCTTTATATTTCACACCAGCAACAAATTCTCCCTCTATACCACTTGGACTAAGTGGTACAACAACAGAATTACACGTTAAAAGATAACGTTCTGGTACGAAATTATTTACTTTTATTTGCACTCTTTCTAGTGAGGAATCAACATATCTTGATGTCCCTTGTGAACTACTCTCTTCTCCTAATACATGCCAAGGTTCAATTGCAGCACGCAGTTCAAGATGTACATTTTCAACTGTTGCCATCCCATAAAGTGGGAATCTAAACTCAAAAAATGGGTCAAACCAATCAAGTTCAAAATTATACCCCTCACCATTTAGAAATTCAACTATATCCTTTATATCTTCTCGAACATAGTGTTCTAATAAGAATTTATCATGAAGTTGTGTACCCCAACGAACTAATTTATGTTTATATGGTTTTCTCCAAAATAGTGATACTAATGTTCTAATTAATAACATCTGTAGTAGTGCCATTTTTGAGTGAGGTGGCATATCAAATGCACGAAGTTCTAAGATACCAAGTCTACCAGAATTAGAATCAGGTGAATATAACTTATCAATACAAAATTCAGAACGGTGTGTATTTCCTGTAATATCAGTTAACATATGTCTAAACAATCTATCTGTAAGCCAAAAAGGGACATCTCCATCTTCTGGAATCTGAGAAAAAGCAATTTCAAGTTCATAAAGATTTTCAAGTCTTCCCTCATCAACACGTGGTGCTTGTGATGTTGGGCCAATAAATGTTCCAGAAAATAGATACGATAATCCAGGATGATTTTGCCAAAAAGTAATTAGGCTACGTAGTAATTCAGGACGCCTAAGTAGTGGACTATCTTCAGGTTTGAGCGCACCAATTGTTACATGATTCCCACCACCTGTACCTGTATGTTTACCATCTAACATAAACTTTTCTGTACCAAGACGTGACTCTTTTGCATCTTTATAGAGTATAAATAGATTGTCACGTAGAGTTTTCCATGAAGTTACAGGTTGTATATTTACCTCTATAACTCCAGGGTCTGGTGTAACTTTTATTGTATCAAGTCTTAAGTCATGAGCTGGCTCATAACCCTCTAACACAACTTTAATATCTAATTTCTTAGCTACTGCCTCAATCGATGCAATTAACTCTAAAAAAGAAGCTGTATGATTAAGAGGTGGTAAAAATATGAAAAACTTACCATTTCGTATTTCTACGTTTAGCGCAGTTCTTATAAATGTACTATTTTCATCATTTTTAATTGTTAAATCATCAGCTTTTTTAGCTCTTTTTTTAGCCTTTTTAATAAACTTACCAAGTTCAGGAACAGAAGCAAATAAATCAGGCTCTAAGTGTGGAGTTAGTTCACTTTCTGGGTTTTCTATCAAAGAATCCATTGGCAGTCTCAATCCAATTGGTGAATCACCTGGAATTAAATATAAATGACCTCTTTTAAACTCCCACGATGATGTCATCCATCTATCTTCTGCATAATTTAGTGGTAATACAAACCCAGCAGGGTTACTTAAGCCTTGACTCAATACTCTTGCAATAGTTTGCCTCTGACCTATATCATTTAAGTTATACTCTAATGGATCTATATCAATAGGAAGTTCTGCCTCCTTCATTATGTAGTGAACAGAATCTTCATATGCTGTTATAATAGTTTCATTACTAACTTTTAAAGTAAGTGCAAGAGTATTTAGAAATTTTTTAGCATCATCACCTGTATATGAATAACTCTCATTCATATTAGCAAATAGATTAGGATCTTTCCAAATAGACTTTTTATCTTTTCTCCATATGATTGATGTCTGCCATCTAGGAATTGGCTCACCAGGATACCATTTCCCTTGTGCATAATGTAATATTCCACCTTTAGTAAATGAGGTTAGTAGTTTTCTAGCAAGAGTATCAGCAAGGGCTCTTTTTTCTGGACCATCTGCTGCTGTATTCCATTGTGCGGATTCCATATCATCTACTGATACAAAAGTAGGCTCTCCCCCCATTGATAATCTTACATCATTTTTTTCAAGCTCTTCATCAACTTTAAAACCTAATTTATCAATAGCACCCCATTGATCATCACGATATGGTTTTGTAACTCTAGGGGATTCAAATATCCTTGTAACAGTATTTGAATATGTAAACTCGGTTTCACATTTATCACTAAACCCCTCAATCGCATGAGCGCTCTCAAATGTTGCAGTACACGCTAATGGGATATGTCCCTCTCCTGCAAATAGTCCACTAGTAGAATCAAGCCCCACCCAACCAGCACCAGGTAGATAGACTTCAGTCCATGCATGTAAGTCTGTAAAATCATCCTCAGGACCACTTGGACCATCTAGAGGTTTTTCATCTGATTTTAATTGAACAAGGTAACCAGATACAAATCTAGCAGCAAGACCAAGAGATCTTAAAACCTGTACAAAAAGCCAAGCATAATCTCTGCAACTTCCTATCTTTTTATCTAATGTAACTTCACAGTTTTGTACTCCTACTTCAAGTCTTATTGAGTAGTTCAAAAGTTTGTAAATTTCTGTATTTAAGTAGACTAAAAAATCATTAATAGTACGTTTTTTAAGATCAAGTGATTTAATAAGTTTTTTTAGCTTTTTGCTTTTGTCTGTAACTTCAAGATACTGAGAGAGCTCTGTTTTTAGTTCATCTTTGTACTCAAAAGGGTATTGCTCTGCATACTTTTCTACAAAGAAGTCAAAAGGATTAATTGATACTAAGTCTGCAATAACTTCAACATCAATTCCAAACTCTTTTACTTTTTCTGGGAAAACTACTCTTGCAAGATAATTTCCATATGGATCTTGTTGCCAATTAATATAGTGATTTTTAGGAGTAATTTTTAAAGAGTAAGCATCAATAGGTGTTCTACTATGTGGAGCTGGACGTAATCTAATGGTATGTGGAGAAAGAGATATATACTTGTCATATTTGTAATGAGTCTTATGCGAGAGTACAACTTTTAATGACATAATTTTCCTTTTATTTAGCGCAATATTATATCATTGAATACTATCTATAAGATTACTCATTTGATTAATTTTAATACATTAATTTCCTTTTAAGTAAATGGCACTTTTTTTGCTTGTTCTTTATTTAAAAAGGATTACAAATGGAAACTGCTAAAGCATATAAAAATTATGTTACATCGATGCAAAACTACCAAATTTCTAATGGACATCAAAGTTATCAGAAACCATTTGTTAATGACTTTGAATTGATATATAAAAAAGTACAAAACGATGATATAAATTTAAATAATGCTAATGAAGATTTAAACTCTTTATCAAAAAAAGAGCTTATAACTTTACAAAAATATAATGGATTAGCAAAAAGCATTGAAATTGGCGAGGGTGAAATTCATCCTATAGTACCAAAGTCGATGCCAACCGATGTTCGTGAAGCTTATATAGATGGTTTGAATGCGCTTGATGAAAAAGATAGATTTGTGGTAATGGCGCTTACATTTGATATAGGTCTCATTAACTCTCGAATTGATGGCTCTTCATATACCCCAGCAGTAATTGATTATAACTACTTAAGTAAGAGGGTTAATGATATGTTAAATCCTAGTGGTATGGGGGTTACATCAGAAGAGACAAAAAATGGTGTTCGTAAATTTTGGGAAGCTTTTACTTCATCTTATATGGGTGAAGTTCCTGATGATAAAGATACCACATCTATTGATAATTTTATTAAAGAGTTACGAGAAAAAGGTGCAAGTGGCTTTTTAGCAGACCTTAATATGAAAAAAATTGAAAAAGAGATTGAAGAATTTCGTAAAAAGTTAATTTCTGAACTAGGTGACTCTCCTGAAGCTCTAAAAAATATTGAAAAAATTGTTGCAGATTTTAAAAAGCAGCTTTTAGAAGAGTTGCAATCGAGTTTAGATAGCAATCAAGATTCGAAAAAACTAGACTTTCAATCTAGCGTACAGACACTTCTAAAAATGAAAGATTATACAACATATAGTCCTCTTGAAAACTTACTTCAAGAGGTGTAGTCATAACCTATTCTTCTTTCCCATTTCCATAGTGTTCAAATAGGTAGTCTTCAACAGTTTTAATATCCTCTTTACTCATAGGAGATTTAAAAGCGTTAATCATTTTCATAATTTTTTCTCTCCAAAATGTTCTAGATTGTGGACCTTGATTTGTTATGTACCCAAATGAGTGACACATTAAGCAGTTAGCTTGAACAGCATCAAAGCCTTTACCTAATTTAATTTCATAAGGCATATATGGAACTTGTATGTCAGTTTTTACCTGCGCAAATAGTGTACTAAATGCTAATACTGATAATAATATTATTTTTTTCATTCTCTGCTCCCTATACCACTTCAACATTTACTATCTGAACACCATTATATTTGTATCCACCGTGGTTCCAACCAATTTTCTCAGATAATGGTTGCTCTTCGCCTAAGCTATTAATTGCTTTTGACATAATATTTAGCTTCCCATACTCTGTTGGTTTAAACGAGTACCTAAACTCTCTATATGAATACCTGCCAAGATTATCTTTTAAAATGGACTCTTCCCAGCTTTTTCCATTATCTATAGAGACCATAACTTTTTTAATGCCAAAACCACCATCCCAGGCAACACCACGAACAACAACTTCTGAATTGTGATAAATTCTTGCTCCATTTTCAGGATAGCCAATAACAGATTTTACATTCATAACTGTAATTGGTTTAGTCTTTTTGTAGTGTTTCTTTGGAGTTTCACTTTCTGTTTCATTATCTGCTATTCTATAAGCTTTATCCATAAAGAATAGAGATTTGTACTTATCTGTAACTGTAATATTACTTAACATCTTAACCCAACTATCAGAGTAATATCCAGGAATAATTAAACGTAATGGATAACCATTTAAATATGGTAGATCTTCCCCATTCATTTCATAAGCTATAATTACATGTTCATCTAGTTCATCAATTTCCAACTCTCTAACAAAATTTGGTGTTTCAAAATAAGCTGCTTTTTCAAGTCCATTGAAGCCTATCCATTTAGAATTGCTTTGAAGTCCTGCTTTTTGTAATAAATCCTTTAATCTAACACCTTTCCATTTTGCACATCCCATAGCACCACTACCCCATTGAATACCGCCAGCTGTTGGAGTAAATGCAGAACGGCTATTTCCACCACATTGAAGTACTGCACTAACCTCAACCTGCTCAAAATTATTTTTTAGTTCATTTAAAGAAATTTTCAATTCATGTTTTACAAGACCATTGATATGAATAGTATAGCTACTTTCATCAATATGTGTTGGAATATCCGGAAGATGCCATCTTACAAAAAATTGATCGTTTGGTGTATGCTCTGAGGTAAATACAGATATTGGTGTCTCTAGCAGAGGTGGTCTATCTGAATATGTAATTAGGGTTCTCTTCTCAGGGAAAGCATATTTTGAAACTTTTCTTGTCTCATTTGGTTGCCCAGTCACACCAGCAGTAGCACTATTTGTAAATAGAGCAGCTGAAGCAACTATTGAAGTTTTAAAAAAATCTCTTCTTTTCATTGTAATCCTTTTTGTGTAACACCATTATAATTAAATCATTCTACAATTTAGTAAATGATTGGTATTAACTTTTTTTAAAGATATTAATTATATATTTTTATCTTTATTATAAATAATAGTTTTTAACACCTTCTATTTTACTTCCCATATTTAAAAGTATCATGTCTGCAATAACTAAGGCAGCCATTGATTCTGCCACTACCGATCCGCGAATAGCTACACATGGGTCATGTCTACCCTTCAAGCTTATCTCTTGCTCTTTATTATTAATATCTATAGTATTTTGAGGAATAAAAATTGATGGAGTTGGTTTAAAATAGACTTTAATATCTACAGGCTGACCACTACTCATGCCACCTAGTATGCCACCTGCATGATTTGTTTTAAAACCATCATATCTCATTTGATCATTATTTATTGAACCTCTACTCTTAGACGCCTCAAATCCATCTCCAATTTCAATAGCTTTCACAGCATTAATTCCAATCATTGCCTCTGCTAAAATAGCATCAAGTTTATAATAAAGCCCCTCGCCAAGTCCAACTGGAAGGTTATTTATACGAATTAGTGCCATGCCACCAACAGAATCATGATTCTCTTTTGCCTTTAAAATAGCATGTTTTTGCATCTGCTCAACATTTTTATCAAGAGCATATATTTCACTATTATTTACATTTGAAAAGTCATGTGTTTTTGCACTAATACCATCAATTTCAGCTATACCACTCTCTATACTAATGTTTAATTCATTTAACATAAGCTTTGCAATAGCACCAGCTGCAACACGTGCAGCAGTTTCACGAGCACTAGAACGTCCACCACCTCTATAATCTCTTATACCATATTTTTTCCAATATGTAAAATCTGCATGACCTGGACGAAATAGCTCAGCTATTGCGCTATAATCTTTGCTCTTTTGGTCTGTATTAAAAATAACCATTGCAATTGGAGTTCCTGTACTTTTATCCTCAAATGTTCCACTCAATATCTCAACACTATCACTCTCTTTTCTAGCAGTAGCATACTCATTTTGTCCTGGACGACGACGATCTAACTCTTTTTGGATAAATTCTATATCTATTTCAAGTCCAGCTGGTACACCATCAACGACACACCCTATGGCTTTCCCATGGGATTCTCCAAAAGTTGTAAAGTGAAACTTTATGCCAAATCTATTCATCTATTTTAGCTTGTAAAATTTTCAGAGCAACTTTTGCTGCTTCTTGCTGAGCATGTTTTTTACTATGTCCATATGCTGTTGCATATTGTTCATCATCAATTTCAACAGAGATTTCAAACTCTTTCTTATGATCAGGTCCACTTGAATTTATAAGTTTATAGTTTGGTGTTGTTCCATATATTGCCTGAGTGAGCTCTTGAAGAGTTGTTTTAAAATCTTTAAACAAAGAGTTAAGATCAATTGTTGGATAGTTTTCTTCTAACATTTTTATAATAATTTTCTCAACTTCTTTTAAGCCACTCTCTAAATAAATTGCTCCCATTAGTGCTTCAAAAGCATTTGAAAGAAGTGATGGTTTTGTTCTGCCGTTGTTATTTTCTTCAGCACTTGAGATATAGAGATATTCACCAAGTCCAATATATTTAGCTAGTCTAGTAAACCCCTCTTCATTTACTAAAGAAGCTCTAATTTTAGAGAGTACTCCTTCATTCTCTTTAGGAAATTTAAAATAAAGATATTCAGCAACAATTACATCAAGTACAGCATCACCTAAAAATTCTAAACGTTCATTATTGTATGGCTGTTTAAAACTCTTATGAGTGAGCGCTTCAAGTAAAAGTTTTTCATCTTTAAACTTATAATGAAGTTTCTCTTGTAAAGTTTTAAGCATATTTTTGTGCCTCCTCTTTTGCAATTATGTCACATCTTTCATTTTCTGTATGCCCATTATGTCCACGTATCCAAGTTCCTCTTACTTTATGCCTTGAAGCTGCTTCAACATAACGTTTCCATAAGTCAGGATTTTTAATCTTTTTGAAATCTTTTTTTATCCATCCATCAAGCCATTTGTTAATGGCATTAATAACATATGTAGAATCACTTACTACCTCAACTTCGCATGACTCTTTTAGTGCTTCAATACCTGCAATAACACCCATTAATTCCATACGATTGTTAGTTGTATGAGATTCAGACCCACTTAGAACTCTCTCTTTATCTGCGTAAACTAAAATAGTTCCATATCCTCCAGGACCTGGATTACCTAAAGATGATCCATCACTGTAAAGCGTAATCTTCTTCATATTCCCCACGACTTAATATAAGTTCACAACGCAGTGTATCTACGTGTAAACAGTTTGGACAGCGGTGAAACGAAAATGGAAAAACATGTTTACATTCGTCACACAGATATTCAAACTGCAAGTCTGCACTACAGTTATTGTTGTTTTTTAATCCTATCAAAACATTTAGCTCAAACACATCACTTTGAGTAACACCTGTCTCATAACCTTTTGCCGCATAAAGTTCACGTAAATATGAGATGGAGGATATTATATCGAAATTTAACTGACTCTCGCGCAAATTCCATAGTATGTCAGTTAGATTAACTACCGTATTATCATTGATATATTTCCAAGCTGATTGGTTGTTTGAACGAAAAAGAAAACCAAGTACTAATCTATGAAAATTATTATGATGTAGATACAATTTCATAATTTCCACTGTTTTTTCTTCATTTGAGAACTCCTTATTGTGCATTGCTTTCATAATTAAAAGAAACAGGGCATCTTTTTGCAAATTTTCTTGTTGAACTTGAAGAGATTCTAAAACTTCATGTGCTTTGTCATAACTTTTTAATCTTTCATGAATAATCATTAGGTGCATTAAAGCTTCAGGTGTACGTGGATATAGTTTCAGTAATTGCATTAGTGTCTCTTTTGCCCGTTGCATAAAACCAGCTTTAAAATATGTTTTACCAAGTTGTAACATCATATGTTTTCTTTCTTGAGGACTTTCTGGTCTTTGAAGAAGTGTTCTATAAATATCTATACTCTTCTCAAAATCTCCTGAAGTATAGTAGGCAGAAGCTAAAAGTTGAAGAGACTTTGCTGGTATTGAAGTTGCGTGAAGAAGTGAACCTAAATGTTTATTATCATTATGAAGCTCATATTGCTGTAAAAATTTTCCTAAATTTAAATTCTGTTCTCTTCTTTTAAACAAACCCCACCAATAATTTAAAAATGTAATAATAAATATAAGTGCAGTGAAAACTATTATGCCAAATAAAGGGTCACGGTATTCTAGTCCATCCATTAACATGCCTCACCTTAGTAAAGTAAAGGCATTATAGCGTGTTAAGTGATTTATTGTAGCTTTTATGGGTTTATCTAATAAAAAATATAACAAATTTAATATATTTTAAGTTCATGCTGTATACAATGACGGTTGGACTTTTCTATACGAACCATTCTTCAGAACAAAATTTTTGAGAATGTGGAGCTATATCTTAAAGTTAAGATTAATACCTGTTAATTGAGTTTAACGGTTTTAATTGCTATAAATATTTAAAATATTAAATTAAAAAATAAAGGAGGGCGTAGTGAGGAATGTTGTAATCATAGCGGTGCTGATAATTAGCTTCTTGAATGCAGATAACGCTAACAAATTGGGTATGTACGAAGCGATTGGTAAGCAAGCACCGCTTGATTTGCATTTCACTGATGAGGATGGGAAGGATGTAACGCTGAGACAATTGGCCGATGGGAGGCCACTATTGTTGACGCTAAATTATTATGTTTGTTCTGGTATTTGTAGCCCACAATTAAATGAGTTAGCTCTAACATTAGAGCAGATGAAACTACAAGAGGGTATAGATTACAAAGTCATAACAGTTAGTATCAACTCTGTTGAAACTCCAGCCGTAGCTGCACAAAAGAAAAAAAATCATTTAGATTCTATAAACAGAAAATTTGATAGAAACGCTTGGAGTTTTTTAGTTGGTACTGATGAAAACATTGAAAAACTTGCTAAGGCTGTAGGATTTTATTATGAGAAAATTGTTAGTGACAAAGGTGTAAGAGATTTTATTCACCCAGCAGCATTAATTGCAATTTCTCCTAGTGGAAAAATAAGTCGTTATTTAAATGGAATTAAGCAAAATCCATTTGATGTTAAACTAGCAGTTTATGAAGCTGCACAAGAAAAAACGGGTCCAACAATTGCAAAAATAGTAAATTACTGTTTTTCGTTCGATCCAAAAAATAAAAAGTATGTTGTAAACTCTGAAAGAATTATTGGCATTATTATGTCGTTATTGCTTTTTGGCTTTTTGGCATATCTAATAATTACAGGCAGAAAAGAGCCTAAATCTAAAAAAGGAGAAGAGAATGAGTAAAACTTTCTATGATGAAACACACACAGTCTTTGGTCATCATGATAGTAAAATCCTAAATTGGATTTTTACAATGGATCATAAGCGTGTTGGTATTCTTTATGGTGTACCAATGCTTATAGTATTCGCAATAGCTATTACAGTAGCATTTATAATGAGGTTGGAGCTTTATGCACCAGGTGAGCAATTTATTAGTGCTGATTTATATAATCAAGCATTTACATTGCATGGTGTGTTAATGGTATTCTTATTTATTATACCAGGAGTTCCTGCGGTATTTGGAAATATTATTATGCCACTTATGATTGGGGCTAAGGATGTATCTTTTCCTAGGTTAAACCTATTCACTTGGTATTTATATATGACAGGTCTTGTAATTGCTGTTCTTTCACTGTTTATTGGAGAAGGTGTTGCAGATACTGGTTGGACATTTTATGCACCATATTCAGTAAATACTGATACAAACGTTGTTATGGCTCTTAGTGCGGCATTTTTACTTGGTATGTCTTCAGTTCTTACAGGTCTTAACTTTGTTGTAACAATTCATAGATTACGTGCACCAGGTATGGACTTCTTTAAAATGCCACTATTTGTATGGGCAATTTATGCGACTGCATGGATTCAGATTCTTGCTACTCCAGTTGTTGGTATTACACTAATTCTTGTAATTATTGAAAAGTTCACAGGCATTGGTATTTTTGATCCATCAAAAGGTGGAGATCCAATTCTTTATGAACACCTATTTTGGATTTATTCACACCCTGCGGTCTATTTAATGATTTTACCTGCATTTGGTATTGTTTCTGAAATTATGCCAGTGTTTTCACGTCGTACAATTTTTGGTTACCATGCAGTTGCACTGTCTTCAGTGGTAATTGCTGTCGTTGGCTATTTCGTTTGGGGACACCACCTTCTAGGATCTGGTATGAGTGATTTAGCACGTGCAATTTTCTCATTTTTGACATTCTTTGTTGCTATTCCAACAGGTGTTAAATTTTTTGACTGGGTTGCTACTATGTACAAAGGATCTATCCGTTTAGATAGTCCAATGTTATGGTCACTTGGAACAATTATTACATTTATGATTGGTGGATTTACTGGTCTTACAATTACTATGGTTGGTCAAGATTTACACCTTCATGATACTTATTATGTTGTTGCGCACTTTCATTATGCAATTCTTTCTGGTGTTGTTTGGTTCTTCTTCGCTGGTATTCACTATTGGTATCCAAAAGTTACAGGTAAAATGTATAATGAAACAATAGCTAAACTTGTCTTTTATATTCAATTTATAGGCTTTAACTTATTGTGGTTTCCACCATTTATCGCTGGATATTTAGGTATGCCTCGTCGTTATTATGATTACCTACCTGAATTTCAAATTTATAATCAATTAGCATTCTATGGCGCTGTTATCATGATTTTTGGTCTTGTTTGGATGTTTTGGAACCTTTTTAGAGGAATCAAACATGGCACACCAGTCGGTAATAATCCTTGGGAAGCTACAACACTAGAGTGGCATTTACCATCACCTCCACCAGCTGGTAATTTTAGTAAAACTCCATACGTTGATTTTAATCCATATGAGTATCACCATGGTGAGCCAGTGGTCAAATTTGACGAAAATTATAAAAGGATTAGCTAATGGCACACGCAACAGGTCCTGAAATTGTTATAGATCCTCAAGGAAATGAGCATTTAGCTGTTGATTTTAATGATGATTATGAAGCTGGAATTTTTGGTTATTGGTTATTTATTTTCACTGAATTTATGATGTTCGGTGCAATGTTTATGGTTTTTACTATATATTTTACAATGTATACAACAGATTTTGTTGAAATGTCAAAAGAGCATATGAACCTAATGTTAGGTGGTACAAATACTGTTGTTCTTTTAATTAGTGCTTATATGATGGGTCTTGGTATGATGAACCTTGAAAAAGGCAATCATGATAAAGCAATCAAATTTATCTGGTATACAATTGCCCTATCTATATTATTTTTAGGTATTAAAGCTATTGAATGGAGTCATGATATTCATTTAGGACTTTTTCCAGGTAATCCAGTTTTAGAAAGTATGAGCAAAGGTGCCAATCTTTATTTTGGTATGTATTTCTCAATGACAGGTCTTCATGGTCTTCATATTATTATTGGTATTGCATTTATGTACTGGACTATCAAGTCAATTAAAAATGGTGAAGTTGGTGCACATCGTCCAATTTTCATGAAAAATGTTACACTTTATTGGGATTTTGTTCACCTTATCTGGGTTTTCTTATTCCCATTATATTACATGATAGGAGGGGCAGCATAATGGTATCAGACGTTCAAAGTAATATTGATTATAAAGCTCAAAATGCTGTTGATGGAACTAAATATAGAAATGGAATCATCTTATTATTGGTTTTAACAACTATTACATTTATCCAACCTAAGATGCTTCCTATGGACCTAGGTGGAACACTTGCTGCACAAATTATAATTGCATTTGTTAAAATGGCAATTATTGCGGGTACTTATATGCACTTTAGTGTAGTCCCTAGCTATCTAAAAGCATTTATCTATACAGTTATCGGAATGATGGCTTATGTATGGGTTATGGTTATTGTAGATAATACCCATCGAGATATGAGCATGTTAACTGCTCCAAAAGCACAGACGCAACATCATGCGCCTGAACATCACTAGTAGAGGGGGACTGTATGGAAGGAATTTTAAGTAATGTATCAACCTTTGCTGCTGAAGTAGATAGGGGTTTTTGGATACACATTTATATATCTTTATTTGTATTTTCAGTAGTAGCAGGTCCTATGATTTATTTCGCATGGAAATATAATGCAAATAGAGTTAAACCAGAGAATATTGAAAATATTTCACACCACGTTGGACTTGAAATGGCTTGGACGATTATTCCTATTATTCTTGTACTTGTACAGTTTTGGTATGGTTATACATCGTTTAAAGAGTTAAGAACAATGCCTGATGAGAAAGATTCATTAATTGTAGATTTAGTCGGTAAAAAATGGTCATGGGCTTTTACTTATGAAAATGGTAAAAAAACATCTGAACTTTATGTGCCAAGAGATAAAAATGTTATTTTAAAGATGACTGCACCAACTGATGATGTAATTCATAGTTTTTGGGTACCCGCATTTAGAGTTAAAGAAGATGTCATTCCTGGACTTCAAACTAAAATGTGGTTCAACGCTAAGGCTAATGGAAGTTATGATGTAGAGTGTACTGAGTATTGCGGTACACGTCACTCATATATGCTTTCAAAAGTTAATGTAATTGATCCAGAAGTATATAACGATTGGTATAATAGTGATAGACGTACACCGTTTGAGACAGCAGATACAAAACTTTCAGCTGGTCAAATTGCATTTGAAGAGAATGGTTGTAATGGTTGTCACTCAACTGATGGTTCGGTGTTAGTAGGTCCATCAATGCAAGGTTTAGCGTCTAAATCAGATACTTACCTAAAAGATGCGATACTTACTCCTGATAAAGATGTTGCGGAGGGCTTCTCAGCTGGAATTATGACATCATATCAAGGTGTCTTGAGTGAAGAACAAGTTAGTGATATAATTAAATATATTAAAGGATTATAATAAAGTGAAAAATTTAATAATCTTTACTAGACTTTACCTCTCTTTAGGGGTAACTCTATCTGGATTATTAACATTTATTATAGCAAAAGGTACAATTACACTCGATGTAGTTGTACCTACATTAGCAGTACTTTTACTATCATTAGGCACGTCTGCACTTAATCAATATCAAGAGAGAGAGTATGATAGTAATATGCCTCGTACAAAAAATCGTCCTCTTGTTACTGGTGAAATATCTATATTTAGTGGTCTTTTAATCTCTATATCTTTAATTATTATATCTATTATCTTAATTATGATGAGTTTAGGAATGACTGGATTTAACCTTTTTCTTTTTACAATACTTCTGTATAACGGCCTATATACTCCAATGAAAAGATGGAGTGCATTTGCAGTTATACCAGGTTCGCTACTTGGTGTAGTAGCTCCTGCAATCGGTTGGATTGCAGCTGGATACTCACTTTTTGAAATAGGTTTTATAGCTTTAGCAATGCTTTATTTTATATGGCAAGTTCCTCATTTTTGGCTTTTAGTCGTAATGTATCATGAAGATTATATTAATGCAGGATATCCAACTGTTGTAGAGATATTTGGTAAATCTTCTCTTCACCGTATTACTTTTATATGGATGATTCTTACATTTTTATCTGCTATATTTGTCATTGCTATTTTTGAGTTTTCATTTATTGCTAATTACATATTTTTTGCACTCTTTTTTGCACATGTGATGTATAGAGCAATTAAATTTATGAACTCACCTTTAGAGTATTTGATTGCTAAAAAAACTTTTATACACTTAAATGCGTTTGTTTTACTTACAGTTTTACTTGTTACAATAGACAGATTGTTTCAATAAACAACTTGTCTAAATAACATTGAAATTTCTTGAGATTAATTTCCTCTATATGTCTGTAACGCTTGCATATAGCTAGCTCTTTCATATGCAGATGGATTATCTGTATGAAGCAAAGAAATTGAACCTTTCATTAGATCCAATGATGAATACTCTTTTTCTTGCATCCATATGTTTAAATTTTCTAAAACATTTTTTATATGTATCTCTTTATTAATTAGTAAAGATGAAACCATCTGAACACAATCAGCTCCACTCATAAGTGCCTTTAAAATATCAAAATGAGAATGGATTCCAGTAGACGCACATAGTGATAAATTTAGTTGATTAAATAAAATAGCACTCCATCTAAGTGATTCACTTAAATCATTAGAGCTACTTAGGTTAACTTTTTGTGTTGTGCTAAGCTCATCTAAATTAATATCTACAAAAGTTGGTCTATCAAATAAAACCAAGCCATCAGCTCCTGCTATTTCAAATTTTTTGGCCATATTTGCAGGTGAACTAAAATTTGGACTCATCTTTACACTAATAGGTAGGGATGTACTCTCTTTTACAGTTTTAATGTCTCTTATATATAGCTCTTCGACATCACTAGCACTCATATTCACATCTACTGAAACATGTGCAATATTTAGCTCAATAGCATCAGCCCCTGTTTGCTCTATCTCTTTAGCATATTTAACCCAACCACTATTTGAAGAGCCGTTGAGACTGGCAATAATAGGAATATCAGTACTATCTTTTATTTTGGCTATCTCTTCTAGATATTGTTCAGATTCAGCATTTTCATAATTAGCTATTTGTGGGAAAAAATCTTGCGATTCTGAAAAACTATCACTACCATGTGTCAAAAAATAATCCAATGCTTCACCCTCATGAGTAATCTGCTCTTCGAAAATTGAGTGCATTACAACAGCAGCTATACCATTATCTTCAAGAAGCTTAATGCTATCAATAGAGGATGTCATGGGAGATGCACCTGCTATGATTGGATTTTTTAGATTAAGTCCTAAGTACTGTGTAGAAAGATTCATTATATTGATACCTCCTCTTTAGTTTTGTATCTATTTACAACTCCTTTGTATCTCTCGTACATAGTATCAGCTTGATAAGTTGCAGTTTCTAAGAACTTTTTCGCATTCCCTGAATTTATCTTTTCAACCATTTTAAATCTTGTCTCATTGTGCATAAAATCTTTAACAGGAATTTTAGGTCCTTTATAATCTAAAATCATAGGGTTTTTATTCTCTTTTTCAAGATCTGGATTGTATCTAAACAGTGGCCATAGACCACTATCAACCGCTTTCTTCTGCTGATTTAAACCATACCTTAAATCATAACCATGTGCTATACAGTGAGAATAAGCAATTATAATTGATGGACCATCATACCTCTCTGCTTCTATAAAAGCTTTTACTGTTTGTGTATCATTTGCACCCATTGCAATTCTTGCAACATAAACATTTCCATAAGATATTGCCATCATTGCTAAATCTTTAGGAATTTGTGATTTTCCCCCTGATGCAAATTTAGCAACAGCACCAACCATAGTAGCTTTTGATTGTTGACCACCAGTGTTTGAGTAAACCTGAGTATCAAGAACTAAAATATTTACATTCTTTCCTGTTGATATAACATGGTCTAGTCCACCATAACCTATATCATACGCCCAACCATCACCACCGACAATCCAAACAGATTTTTTACTCAAATAGTCTGCTAGACTATTTAAATGCTTTGAATCTGAATCATCTCTATGTTTGAGTATAGTTTTTAACTTCTCGATTCTCTTTCTTTGTTCAAAAATATCTGCTTCATCAATTTCAGTAGCCTCTAAAATTTCTTTAGAGAGGTCAGGTTCAAGTTCTTTTCCAATCTTTGCTAAAATTTCTCTTGCTTGAGTCTTTTTCTTATCAATACTTAATCTAAAGCCTAAACCAAACTCTGCATTATCTTCAAATAGCGAATTAGCCCACGCAGGGCCTTTGCCTTCACTATTTTTTGTCCAAGGAGTTGTTGGAAGATTACCACCATAAATTGAAGAGCATCCAGTTGCATTTGCAACAACCATTCTGTCACCAAATAGTTGAGATGCTAATTTTATGTATGGTGTTTCACCACAACCTGGACATGCACCAGAAAACTCAAATAGAGGCTCTAAAAATTGACTCTCTTTTAATTTTTCATGGTTTAATTTATTTCTATCATAAGTTGGTAATTTTGTAAAGTAGTCCCAATTTTTACTCTCTTGTGCGCGTAGTGGCATTTGAGGGGCCATATTTATAGCTTTTAGGTTAGTTTGAGATTTGTTTTTAGCTGGACATACCTCTACACACAAAGCACAACCTGTACAATCTTCAACGGCAACTTGAATAGTAAATTTTTCACTTGGTTCAAACATTTTACCCTTAGCATTAGTAAATTTAAACGTACTTGGCATATCTACTAAATTGATCTCATCTACAATATTTGAACGAATTACAGAATGAGGACATACAAATACACATTTATTACATTGAATGCAAACTTCAAAATCCCAAACAGGAACCTCTAAAGCAATATTTCTTTTCTCAAATTTAGTAGTTCCAGTTGGCCAAGTACCATCATTTGGTATTTGACTAACTGGTAAATCATCACCCTTACCATCTATAATTTTAGCTGTAATATTTTCAACAAATTTAGTTATATCGCCCTTTACACTCTTTTGCATCTCTATATTGCTATTTATGCTTTTAGGAATCTCAATTTTATGAATATTAGCGACACTATTATCTACTGCATTAAAGTTAAGATTAACAATTTTTTCACCTTTATTTCCATAACTCTTTTTAATAGCACCTTTAATCTTCTCTATCGCTTCATCTTGAGGTAATATACCAGATATTGCAAAAAAGCAAGTTTGCATAACAGTATTAATTCTCTGTCCCATATTACTCTTTTTTGCTACATCATAAGCATTTATTACATAAAACTTAATTCTTTTTTCTATCATTTGCTCTTGAACCATTCTAGGTAGACGTCCCCAGATGGAATCTTTATCAAATGGGGTATTTAACAAAAAAGTAGCCTCATTTTGTGCAAATTGTAAAATGTTAAATTTTTCTAAAAAAACACTTTGATGGCATGCTATGAAGTTTGCCTTTTCAATTAAGTAGGTAGAACGAATAGGATTTTTACCAAAACGAAGATGTGAAGTTGTCATAGAACCAGACTTTTTAGAGTCATACACAAAATAACCCTGAGCGTAATTGTCTGTCTCTGTGCCTATTATTTTAATAGTATTTTTATTTGCACCTACAGTACCATCAGAACCAAGTCCAAAAAATAGCCCTTGAAATGTATCTTTATCTATTGTATTGAACTCTTTTGTAACATTTAAGCTTGTAAAGGTCATATCATCATTAATGCCTATAGTAAAATGATTTTTAGGTTTATTTGATTTTAGTTCATCATATACTCTTTTTATCATTGATGGTGTGAACTCTTTTGATGAGAGACCATATCTTCCACCAATCACAGTGTCTACTTTAAAGTTTACTTCAAAAAGTGCGCTTAAGACATCTAAGTATAGAGGTTCTCCTAGTGAACCTGGCTCTTTTGTTCTATCTAATACAGCGATTGACTTTGTACTTTTTGGAAGAGCATCTATAAAATGAGATATTGAAAATGGTCTATATAGTCTTATCTTTAAAACACCAACTTTCTCATCCATGCTATTTAATTTTTCAATAGTCTCTTCAACAGCTTCTGCACCTGAACCCATAATTATAATTATTCTTGTTGCATCTTTATCACCAACATATTCAAAGAGTTTGTATTCTCTACCGGTTAACTTCTTAAAGTTATCCATCTCTTGTTGTAATTTTACAGGTACTTCGTTATAGAAAATATTTGAAGATTCTCTTCCTTGAAAATAGACATCAGGATTTTGAGCTGTCCCTCTTATGACAGGTCTATCAGATGATAAAGCTCTATTTCTATGTGCTATAACTAAATCATCATCTATCATCTCTCTCATAATCTCGGTGCTGATTAAATCTATTTTACTAACTTCATGAGATGTTCTAAAACCATCGAAAAAGTGTAAAAAAGGAACTCTTGAATTAAGTGTTGCAGCTTGAGAGATTAAGGCAAAATCGTGTGCTTCTTGAACAGAATTTGAAGAAAGTAGTGCAAAACCAGTTTGCCGCACACCCATAACATCAGAGTGATCACCAAATATTGACAACCCTTGTGCAGCAATCGCTCTAGCTGAGACATGAAAAACAGTTGGTGTTAACTCACCAGCTATTTTATACATATTTGGAATCATAAGTAATAGACCTTGCGAGGCGGTAAAAGTTGTGCTTAATGCCCCACTTTGTAAAGCACCGTGAACCGCACCACTAGCACCACCTTCGCTTTGCATCTCTATAACATCTGGAACAGTTCCAAATATATTTTTCTCCCCATTAGCAGTATATTCATCACTAAATTCACCCATATTACTAGATGGTGTAATAGGATATATCGCTATTACTTCATTAATTTTATGAGCAACCCTCGCTACTGCTTCATTACCATCAATCATCGCACTATTAATCTGCATAAACCTATTCCTTCTAAATATTAGATTCCTTGCAAAGCTCTAGCGCTCATCGGCTTTTCAAAAGAGATTTTTGCAATGGAATCTATTAGTTATATTTATATAATAAAGAATTATATTAAATTAATCTTAATTTATCTTTATAGTTTAGTCAATTTAGTAAATTATAACGTATTTTTATCTCTAAATTCTACAAATAGTAGTTATTATTTTTTAATTAGAATTGAGAATAGTTGTGACTTAGACCAACTTATAAATAAGTAAAGATGCATAGAGACCTATTCTAAATAGACACTTGAAATAGAGAATATTTCTGATTTAGGTTTTAATGCTAATGAGCTAAATTTTTATTTATTGCTAACATATCTTCAATATTAGCCTTAGGTAGAGGCTCACTTATGTGATAGCCCTGAGCAAAGTCAATACCAATATCTGTAATGATATTTAAAATCTCTTCAGTAGCTACATATTCTGCAATAGTTTTTGCTTTTGTTAAACGTGCAAAGTCTGAAATTGTACGAGATATTAGTTGACTATTTTTATTTGTAGCTATATCTTTGACAAATTGTCCATCTATTTTAATGTAGTCAGGGTTCATCATTAGAAGATGTGCAAAATTAGAGTTTCCAGTACCAAAGTCATCTATGGCAATTTTAAATCCAATCTCTTGAAGCTCTTTAATAAAATCTGAGGCAATATTTTCATCAAATACATTTCCAGTCTCTAAAATTTCAAAAATAATATTAGATGGATTGATTTTATATTTTTCTAATTGTTCTGCAATAAATGGCATAATCTCAGCATGTTCAAAGTCCTCAAATGAGGTATTAATAGAAAATTCAATCTCAGAGTACTCAGACGCTATGCTAAATACTTGAACAATCATAACTCTAGTTATCTCATGAAGTTTACCAATCTGTTTAGCTGCTTCTAAAAAGAAAAATGGACTAATTACCTTATCACTATCAATCATTCTTACAAGAGCTTCAAATTTATATACTCTGTTTTGAGAAATGTCATAAATTGGCTGAAAATAGGCTATAAGTCTATTCTCTTCAAGAGCATCTTTGACTTTTCGCCCCCATTCTAAATTCTTTCTATAGTCTGTTCTATTTACAAGAGCATCATTAAATAGAACAAAGCCTCCACGGTGGTGAGCTTTTGCTTGACTTAGTGCAATATCTGCACGTGCTAAAAGTGTTAACTCATTTTTGTCATTACTTGCTGAGAAAGCAACACCAGCAGAAGCACTTAATGCAATATCGATACCTGTATAATCTATTGTAGTTTGAGAAATTTCTAATAGAAGCGACTTTAATTGTGAAGCATTCTCAGTAGGATCTCCCATTCCTGAAGCTAATACGGCAAAATCACTACTTGCAATTCTATATAGTCTATTCCCCTCAATTTTACAATAACTTAGACTTTTGGCAATTCTTTGTAGTGCCTTATCACCAGCTTCTGCACCATATATTGTATTAATCGATTTAAGGCTTCCAAGATTTAAAATCATAACAGTTTGATCTAATTCAGGTTTTATATCCATTAGTAGTTTGCGCCTGTTATATAAGCCTGTTACATCATCTTTTATTAACATTTGAGTTAATTTTTTATGGGTATTTAGAAGATTATTATTTAGAGTATTTATTTCAGATATTTCTGTATCCTCAAGCTTCAAATCAATACCTCGACCAATTTTTTTAGAAAATTCAACCATTTTCTCTACAGGTTCAGAGATAGAAGAGGCAATATTTTTAATTTTTCTAATTATAAATAGAATAAATACAGTGTAAAATAGTAAAATAAATATGATAATTACGTAACCAATCTGTTTTGCTTTTTCATATATATGATTAACATCAGCGTTTATATCAGATTTTTTTGCTGAAAATAGTAGCCTTAAATTTGTACCATCAATTTTCTTTTCATAAATTGCATTACTCTTTTTATACTCGTCACTAGGGACAAAATGCTCAAGTGATTTGAAAACTTTATTTGTAAACATCCAATAAAATGTATATGCACCACTCTCTTTTTTTAATCTTTTATCATCAGATGATATAAGTAAGTTATTTTGTGTATCTATTAATGAGACATATCCATTGAATGGCAGTTTTACATTTTTTAAGATATTTGCACTATCTTTAATGCTTAGTGTTAGACCAATAACTCCACTAAATTTCTCTTTTATATAAATGGGTGCTAAAAATGTTCCAAGTTGTCCAAACGTTATAGCCCATGGTTCATTGTAAAGAGGTATAAAGCGACTTATCTTTTTTGGATTATGTTTTTTGTCAGCTTCATAATAAAATCTTTGTGTTGTAACATCTAGTGTTGGAGAAAGTTCATTTATCGTGTCCACGTAAGGGTAAAAAAGGGAATATCTCTTATCTATATTTATCCAAGATGAGTAGATTAAATCTTTGTTATTTTCAACAACTTGCTCAACTGTTGGTACCAAAAGAGAAAGATGTTGCATTGTTAGTTTATCTTGTTCAGATAATTTCTCAATATTTGTTGTGTAGATAGAACTTAAGCCATTTTCTGTACGATTTTGGTAGAAACCTTGATTATAAAATAGTTTTAAATCAGGGTTTTCGTAACGGTTAGGGTTAGTGAATATCTCTTGTGCTTGTGTGCGAATTTGTTCTATGTTATTTTTAGATTGTGAAAACATAAAACTTAATCTTGCACTAACTTGTTGAGCAATCTCATTGAAAGTACTTTGAGCTAAATTTGTTAAGACCTTTTTATTTTGTATCGCTTGATAGGTGCTAATTGCAAATAACGATGCAACTAGCAGTAGTTCAATAATTATTACTGGTATAAGAGTGGAGCGTAAAAATTTACGTAAAAGAGTATTTTTTAAAGTTCTCACAATTTACCTTGTACCCTATATTTGTACTTTACCGCTACCTTTGCGTAAATGACCAATTATGTATCCATCAGTCTCTTGTGTAATTATTTTAGCATTTTCAACAGTTGCTACCCATACCATTCCAACACCCATATTGAATGTACGTATCATCTCATTCTCTTCAACATGTTGTGAGATTAAATCAAAGATTGGCAAAGGTTTAATAGAATTTTTATCTATAATCGCATCAAATTTATTATCTAAAACACGTGGAAGATTTTCAATAATACCACCACCTGTGATGTGAGCTAAGGCATTAACTCTACTTTTGTGCTTTTTGAACTCTTTTACATATATACGTGTAGGTTCTAATAAGACATCAATAAGTTTTTTGCCATCAAAGTCATCATCAAAATTCATATTTAGTTTATCAAATAAAAGCGCTCTAACAAGTGAATAACCATTTGAGTGGATTCCACTACTTGGCATTGCAATTAAAACATCACCCTCATTAATGAAAGATGAGCGATTAATATCAGCACGTTCAGCAATACCAACGCTAAAACCAGCTAAATCAAAATCGCCCTCTTTGTACATACCTGGCATTTCAGCAGTTTCACCACCAATTAATACACACTCACTACGTCTACACCCTTCTGCAATTCCGCTAACTACCTGTTCTGCTGAATTAATATCTAATTTAGCAGTTGCGTAATAATCTAAAAAAAATGATGGTAGTCCAAAATTACATATAAGATCATTTACACACATAGCAACCAAATCAATGCCAACTGTATCAAATCTATTTGAATCAATAGCAAGTTTTAGTTTTGTACCAACTCCATCAGTAGCAGAGAGAAGAACAGGCTCCTTGTAACCAGTTGGTAGCGCCCAAGCACCAGCAAATGAGCCTATCCCACCAAGAACATTAGAATCAAAAGTTGACTTTACATGTGGTTTAATTCGCTCTATAAAAGAGTTCCCAGCATCAATATCAACCCCAGCCTCTTTGTAACTTATTGTACTCATTATTTTTTCTCGCATGATGATGTAAATTTACTAAATATCCATATAGATGGACAAAAATCAAAGACTGACCATGATATAATCATTAAAATTACAAAACTTTGTAAAAGAGCACCATATAAAATATAAGAGTTTAGAAAGAGTAAAAGTGCGACTCCTAATACAATAGCCATTAGTAATCTTTGAATACGCTCAGCACACATTTGTGCTCCTTGATTTTTTTATGCGATTCTAGCATAAACATGATACAATCGCGCCAAAAATAGAGTGAGGGCTAATTAGATGTGGTTAACACACGAATATGGACAAAATTATAAACACTCATTTCAGACGGCTCAGGCGCTGTATGAGGGAAAAACTTTAAGTCATAGTGTTGCTGTTTATGAAACAGACACTTTAGGAAAAACATTTGTTGTGGATAAAAATATCTGTTTCAGTGAACTTGATGCATTTGCAGTAGCTGAGATGGCTATACACGTGCCAATGTGTTCACATAAAAATCCATTAGATGTTGCGCTACTTCAAGTAAGTGTACCACTAGCATATGAAATGTTGAAATATAATAATATAAAAACTACATGGGTTGAAGAAGATAGTGCGCTACTAGATATACAAAAAAATAATTTTGATGTTTATGAAGAGGTTTTTAGTACGTTAGCTCAAGAAAATAGTAGTTCAATAGATTATATAAGATCTGCAACTAATGAGAGTTTAGATATTATAGTTAGTCAAAGTAAAGTAGATGGTGATTTTGGTGCATTTGTAGCTCATGTAGCAAGAGTTTTACGGAAAGATGGTTTGGCTGTGTTTGAGTTAACTAGCAATATGATGAATATAGCCTCTTTAAAAGAGCCAATGCAAGAGCTTGGAAAAAGTTTTAAAATTGTAATGCCATTTCGTATAGAAGCACCAAGTTCTATTGGCGGTGTTAAAACATTTGTATTAGCAAGTAAAGAGTATCATCCAACAGCAGATTTTATTTTACAGCGTGCAGATTTAATTGATGGATTAAAGTTTTATAATTGTGATGTGCATCCTGCTGCTTTTGCTATGCCAAATTATATAAGAACTACATTAAGAGGGATTGCTAAGAACTAATGTTTAAATATGCAGTTGCTCTGACTGGATCAATATCAACGGGGAAAAGTACGGTTGCTAGCCTTTTAAAGTTACATGGGCTTCAAGCAATTGATGCTGATGCTGTGGCACACGAGCAGTTACGCAAGAATAGTGCTGAGGTTGTTAAACTTTTTGGTGCTGAATATGTAAATGGTAAAGAGGTAGATAGAAAAAAGTTAGGTAAATTGATTTTTTCTGATAAAATTGCTAAAAAGAGTCTTGAAGAGCTACTTCATCCAAAAATTAGAGATGTAATTTTACAAAGAAGTAAACGCTTTGAGAAGCTAAAATTTCCATATTTAATTGATATTCCACTATTCTTTGAAACTTCTGCATATGAGATAGAGCATGTAGCGGTAGTTTATGCATCTAGGAGCATTCAGCTAGAACGCATAATAAAACGTGATAGAATGACGCAAATAGAAGCAGAACTTCGTATTGATGCTCAGATGGATATTGAGCTTAAAAAGAAAAAAGCTGATTGGGTTATAGATAATTGTGGCGATTTAGTACATCTACAAGATGAGTGTGAGAAATTTGTGCAAAAGGTAAGAGTCTCTTTTAGAGTTTAAGGATTTAAATGTATCTAACTAAATATAGTGCAAGTGGAAATGATTTTCTGATTTTTCACACCTTTGTTAAAAAAGATAGAAGTGATTTAGCAAAAAAATTGTGTAATCGATTTGAAAGCGTTGGAGCAGATGGGCTAATAGTACTGCTTCCACATGAAAAATATGATTTTGAGTGGCAATTTTATAACGCTGATGGTTCAGTTGCCATGATGTGTGGCAATGGTAGTCGCGCGGCTGCTCATTATGCTTTTGAAAATGATATTGCATCTTCTTCTATGAAGTTTTTAACAGGTGCTGGAGTTATTGGTGCATTTGTTGAAGATAATATGGTTCAAAGTGATTTAACTCCTCCTGTAATTCATAAAAAAAATATTGACTCATTCTCTAAAAATTGGTGGTTAATTGATACTGGTGTTCCTCATTTAGTTACACTTTTAGATGATATTAGTGAATTTGATTTAAGCCAAGCAAGAGATTTACGTAACAAATATAATGCAAATGTAAATATTGCCATGATTAAAAATGGAAAAATTTATGTTCGTACATATGAGCGTGGCGTAGAAAATGAGACACAAGCTTGTGGTACTGGTATGGCAGCTGTATTTTATAGGGCAGTAGAAGAAAATTTATCTCCAAATAGTATTGAAGTAATACCAGCAAGTGGTGAAACACTATATTTAGGTATGTCAATGCAGACAATTACATTTAAAGGTAGTGTTCGTAAAACTTTTGAGACAACTGTTCTTTCATGAAACTTTTCATTGCCCTACTTTTGCCATTAATTCTTTTTGGAATTGAGACAAAATTCCCTGATTGGTATTATGAACTTTCAACATCTAAAGAGAAAAAATCTGCTTTTTTTAAAATTCTAATTCCAATTATAAAAAAGAATCAAGAGCATATAAAGCAAGATCGTTCTTTTATTAAAAGTTTTTTTAATAATCTAAAATTGAAGAAGATGAAAAGTAAAGATTTAGAAAAAATCAACAAGTTGGCTAAACGTTATCATATAAAAAATATTTATAATCAAAAAAGATTTTTAAAACGAGTTTTTTCTATTCCTACATCACTCGTACTGGCACAAGCTGCTATAGAGAGCGGTTGGGGTAGTAGTAGATTTGTAAAAGAGGCAAATAATATTTTTGGACATTGGACATATGGTAAAGAGGGATTAATACCAACACAAAGAGATAATGGTAAAACTCATAAAATTAAGATTTTTGATTCGCTAGAAGATTCAGTGGCTGCATATATGCTAAATCTTAATAGGAATAGTGCTTATGAAGAGTTTAGAAATTTACGTTACCTCTGCATAAAATCAAAAAATAATTTTGATGGTTTTGAAGCAGCAGATACTATGCACAACTATTCGGCTATTGGCGCTGAGTATAATTCTAGACTAAAAAATATAATCAGTCAAAATAATCTATTGCGTTATGATGAGGAGTATAAAAATTACTTGAAAGACTTTTTTTTATCTAATAGTAGTGCAAAATAGGCACTAAGAGCAATAATTGTGCTAAATAGATACAGATACTCTTTGTTAAAATCATATACTATACCGGAGCTAATTGAACCAATCATCCCTCCAAGTCCGTAAGTTATCCCTAAAAAGAATTGCTGAGCTATTTTTTTTGCTTTGTATATACTAAATAGATAACTAATAACAGCACTATGATAAAGTGCGAAACTAAATGCGTGAAGACTTTGAGAGAAGTATAAAATAGGTAAATTTTCTGGAAATAGATACAGTAAGAACCATCTAAAGGCTGTTAAAATAGTACTTGTCTCAATTAATTTAACAAGAGATTTTTTTAATAACTTACCTTGAAAATAGAACATTATAACCTCAAAAATAACTCCAATAGTCCAAAGATAACTAACAGTTTGAAGTGAAATTCCATGTGAGGTTTCATAATTTGTAAAGAAATTGTAAAAACCACCAAAACTAACCTGCATTAAAAATAGGCTGACCCATAAAAGAGCATGTGAACTCATTGAAAAAGTATTAGTATTATCAGTGGATTTGTCTACATGATGGTGAGCATACAGTTTAACTACCATATAAGCAGATATAACAGTAAGTGCAGTTGTAAAAAATAGAAAATGAATTGCATTAAATGGATTATCTAAAAAGTTAGCTAAGACAAGTGCAACTATAATAAAACCTATGGATCCAAAAAGTCTAATTTTCCCATAATGCTCTTTTGTTATAACTTCAAGGGAAATAACTTCTACATAAGGAAGTGTAAGACTTAAACCTACTCCCATCATAAGGTTAGCTAGAAATAGAAGCCAAAAATAAGAAGTTGCTACGTAAAAAAATATAGATGAAAGCAGTAGTAGCAAAATGGCTCTGTTATAAACCTTTTGAGTTAAAGAGAAATGTTTTAGGAAAAAAAATGGTGTTAAAAAACGCATGAGTGGTGCTGCTGCGAATATTATGCCAATCTCTAATGCTGAATACTCTAAAAGCTGTAAAACTTTTGGCATGTAGATGACATAGACGCCAATTATTGCAAAGTAGGAGAAGTAAAAAAATGCAATTAATGTTTGCAATATTACTCTTTTGGTATACGAATAACCGTAGTAGCACTTAGTAAATCATGAAGCATTTTTCTATCTGTGCGGAAAATTCCTATAAAAAAGCCAATTAAACTAATCATTGATAAAAAATAGAGTCCAAAGCGTAGGGTTAATTTTAAATATGAAGCGTTTTCAAAAGTACTAGCGTCTACAACCTTTAAAAACGCAGCTTTTTTACCGGGTGTTTGACCAAACTTATGCCACATAATTATGTGAATTATTGCTAAAAAAGTTACTTGAAATACTCCAGCCTCTGGTGAAGCTTGAGGATTTTCTAGGGCAGCTTGTCCAAATATAAGACCAACTAAAATACCAGATGGGAGTACAATTAAAAATGTGTCTGTGATGACTGCAAGAAGTCGCAACCAAAATCCTGCGTAATGAATTGTCTTTTTTGTCACTTAAAAAATGACTTTGCTATTTTGCCAAGTATTGAATTTGTAACAGTTGTTTTAATATCTGTTTTAATAAGAGGTTTTTTCATAGACTCTTGGCTTAATATCTGCTCTTTTTTCTTTCGTTCAACTTCCTCTTTTTCAGTTACTTTTTGTATTAGTTCTTCAGCTTTAGCTAGAGCCATTTTAATCTCATCAAAAACTAAAATAACAGCCATTCTACGACCAATATGACTTTGTGGTTTACCAAATATTCTTATATAACTATTGGCTGAAAATATTTCAGGCTTAACAACAATTTCAGGTGCAGAACTTTCACAACATGATTTGTATGCAGCACTTGCTCCATCACCATATTGTATAAAATCTAATGGTAATCCTAAAACTGCTCGAACATGAAGTGCAAATTCACTTTGACTTTGAGTAATGAGTGTTACAAGTCCGGTATCATGTGGTCTTGGACTTACTTCACTAAAGTATACATCGTCACCTTTAATAAAAAATTCAACACCAAAAAGCCCGCGTCCACCAAGTCCATCAGTTACAGTTTTAGCCATAATTTCAGCACGCCTTTTAGCTTTTTCACTCATTTGCATCGGTTGCCAACTAAAAATATAGTCACCATTCTTTTGAATATGTCCGATTGGTTCGCAAAATACTGTCTGAATTTCTGTACGTGCAGTAAGTAGTGTTATCTCATAATCAAAGTGAATAAACTCCTCGACAATTAATTCACTAGCATCACCACGAGCCTCTTTGGCTATTTTCCAAGATTCAGTAAGTCCATCAGCACTTGTAGCTATTGACTGACCATGACCTGAAGAGCTCATAACAGGTTTTATAACACATGGAAAACCAATTACAGATGCGGCATCTTTTAGCTCTTCAAAATTAGTAACAAATCTGTATTTACTAGTTTTTAATTTTAATTTTTCTGCTACAAAAACACGAATATTTTTACGGTTCATTGTCTTATTTACAGCTTCTGCATTAGGAATTACATTAAATCCCTCTTCTTCAGCCTCAAAAAGTGCTTCTATACTAATGGCTTCGATTTCAGGTAAAATATAGTCAGGTTTTTCAATTCTAATAACTTCTAATACAGCCTCTTTACTCTTCATATCAATAACATGAGATTTATTACTCACAAGATGAGCTGGTGCATTTGCATATTTATCAACCGCAATTACTTCGATACCTAGTCTTTGAGCCTCTATGGCTACCTCTTTACCAAGTTCACCACTACCTAATAACATTATCTTTTTTGAGTTGCTTTTTAATGGAGCAGGAAAGTTCACTTTGATTTCCTTAAATAAAATAGAAGAAGTCTGGGGCGTAAAGCCCCATAGAGTCATTTATATTACAGGCGCGCTTCGTAGCGTTTCATCATATAAAGACGTTTAAGAATTTTCTTACGAGCGTTAATCTTATCTTTTTTACGAATTTCTGTAGCAGTTTCATGGAAACGTCTAGCACGTGCTTCAGTCACTATCAAGTTGCGGTCAACTTGTTTTTTAAAACGTCTATAAGCAGCGTCAAAATTCTCATCGCTTCTAAGTTGAATTCCAGGCATTAGGTCATCACCCACTTTCTTTTAAAATTAGTGGCGAATTGTACCAAATTTTTAATATAAATCAGTATAATTGTGTAAAGTCTGTAAAAAATCTATTAAAAGGATCTTTTAATATGAAATTATCAGCGTTAAGTCGTACCCATTATGCAAACTATGCACACTTAGGTGTTGTAACGGTAGCTATGATTGTATTAACAATTTTATATGGCTTTCACCCAATCTCATTTTTGTTCAATTTAACAAACTTTTTTATTGCGATATATGCTTACACGCAGATAAAGAAAACTAGACATAGCGTTTTAGCAGCATCTAAAAATATGGTAGATGCAATTGGTGGAAATTTTGAATGTCTTAGTAATGGTGTGGGTGCTGGGGGTGAATTAGATGAACTTAATAACAACATCTCATCATTCATGAAGCAAACTAACTACTTGACCTCTGAAATTATTGGTGCTATGCATGTTGTGACTTCACATAGTGAATCAAGGCGTGTTGAAATTAATGGTTTAAATGTAGAATTTGTAAAAATTGCTGAACTTGTAAATAGCTCTTTTGAGATGATTGAACATGAGTTTGAATTAGAACAGAAACAAAAATTTATTAAAAAGTTGAATGAAACAGGGAAAAGTATTGCTCAAAACTTCGTATTGGTTCAGCAACAGATGTCCACAAATATAGAAGAGCTTACTTGGTTATCTGAAGAATCTAGACAGACTGTGCATCTTTCAGATGATAGTGTTGCTGTAGTTGAATCTATGTCAAATAATTTAAGTGCTTTAAATGAACACATTGGTCATAATAGACAATCTGTTAATTCATTAGCTGAACGTACCAATGATATTGGTGCAGTTGTTGATTTAATTAAAGATATTGCTGATCAAACAAATTTATTGGCACTAAATGCGGCGATTGAGGCAGCTAGAGCAGGTGAACATGGTTTAGGATTTGCTCTTGTCGCTGATGAGGTTAGAAAACTTGCTGAAAAGACTCAAAAAGCTACACAAGAGATAGGAGTTTCAGTAAATACATTACAACAAGAAAGTACTGAAATTCAAACAAGTTCTGAAAAGATGCATACATTAGCACAAGAGAGTTCAGGATATTTAAATGAATTTAATGAAAGACTTGAACAGTTCAATGTCAATGTAAACTCTGTTCGTCACGCAGCTGAACACATGAGAAACAGAATGTTTGTTACTCTTGTTAAGATTGATCATATGGTTTATAAAGCAAATGCTAGATCTGTAATAATTGAAGAAAAAGTTGATGCCGAATTTGTAGATCATCACTCATGTCGTTTAGGAAAATGGTACGATGTTGCTGGTAAAGAGTTTTTTGGAGATACACAAGGGTACAAAGATTTGGAAGTTCCACATCAAAGTGTACATACTTCATTTGGAAAATCTTTGGAATTTCTAAGGAGTGAAGAGGGTCTATTCGGACATAAAGATGAAATTATTGATGCATTTGAGATGATGGAAAATGCTAGTGATAAACTATTTGTAGCTATGGATTCTATGCTTGAGGAAAAAGGTCAAAGTTAAAGGTGATTGAAAATGCCTCAATTGAGCAATTAAAGGCTCACCTAGATATAGTTGATGTAGTAAGTAATTATGTAGAGCTTAAAAAAAGCGGAACTAACTTTAAGGGATTGTGTCCGTTTCATGATGAAAAAAGTCCATCTTTTATGGTTAGTCCATCTAAACAAATTTATCATTGCTTTGGTTGCTCAGCAGGTGGCGATAGCATTAAATTTGTTATGGAATATGAAAAGTTAAATTATCCTGAAGCTATAGAAAAATTAGCTTCTCAATATAATATAACTCTTAATCATACAAAAGGTAGTAATCTTTCTCAAAATAGTTCTAGGGTGCTAGAGCAGATTCAAGCATGGTTTGTGAAGCTTTTATATCGCCATAATGATTCATTAGAGTATCTGAAAAAACGTGGGGTTTATAGTTCAAGTATAGAAAAATTTGGTATTGGTTATGCGCCAACTTCTGCAATGACTTTAACATTTTTACAAGGTCGCCATCTTCTTGGAAAAGAGGCTGTAGACTTAGGAGTTATTGGTCAAGACAGTGGACGAAACTATGCACGTTTTGTTGAGCGTATAATATTTCCAATTCATTCAGTTACTGGAAAGTTAGTAGGATTTGGTGGTCGTACAATTGTGGGTCACCCTGCAAAATATGTAAATTCTCCTCAAAGTCCACTTTTTAATAAATCTCGTCTACTTTATGCTTATGATAAAGCGAAGAAGAGTGTGTATGAACAAAAAACTATTATCGTAACTGAGGGCTATTTAGATGTAATAATGCTTCATCAAGCAGGTTTTACAAATGCAGTGGCAACTTTAGGGACAGCTTTAACAACAGATCATCTACCACTTTTACGTAAAGGTGAACCCGAAGTTATCGTGGCATACGATGGAGATAGTGCAGGTGTACAAGCAGCACTAAAGGCTGCAAAACTTCTAAGTGGTGCAAGTATTGCAGGTGGAATTGTGTTATTTGACAATGGTGCAGATCCTGCTGATATGGTAAAAGATGGACGTTCAGACGAACTTAAACATCTTTTTTTACATCCTAAAAATTTAGTTACATTTGTCCTAGAACAAATTTTTCATAATATAGACATAAATGATATACATCAACGAGAACAGGCTAAAAAAGAGATACAAAACTATTTAAATACACTTTCGGTTTTAATGCAAGAGAGTTGTAGACGTGAAGCAGAGAGCTATTTTGGTTCTTCAGTAGCTCTTTTTAAAGAGAATTTACAAAAAAAAGATGAACTATCTACTCCAAAATATGTGGATAGTTATGATGATGCTTTTGTACAAACAATCTTAAAAACACTATTAAATCAACATGAATTGATAACCGTGGCATTAGAGTACTTAGATGCTACAGTTTTAGGTCAATACTCTAAGCATTTTGCACTTTTAAGAGATGGTAAATATGATGATTATATTTTGAATGCAATATCTTTAAATAGAGATATTAAAGCACTAAATGAGCATGAAACGCTAGATTCACGTTACATTAGCACCGGAAAGATAGAGATTAAAAATATTAGTGATGAGGAACTCAAAAAAGAACTGATTACATTTTTTTTAATGCGTTATAAAAATGAGCTAAAATTTTTTGCAAGACGCAATGATATTTCAGTTGAAAAAAAAGTTTTTATTAGACAGAAAATTTTAGATAAAATTGCAAAATTAAAACGTGGAGAACTAAGCGTATATGAAAGCAATAGCACTATTTAGCGGAGGCCTAGACAGCACTCTTGCAATGAAATTAATTATTGACCAAGGTATTGAGGTAGTTGCTGTAAATATTAATACAGGTTTTGGTGGTACAAAAGATAGACGTGCTCATATGCAAAATATGTGTAATCAAGTTGGTGCAAAGTTAATGATAATAGATATTCAAAATGAATATCTACAAGAGGTTCTTTTTGACGCTAAACATGGCTATGGTAAAAATTTTAATCCATGTATTGATTGTCATGGTTATATGTTTAAGGTAGCTAAGAAAATTATGGAAAAAGAGGGCGCTTCATTTTTAATTTCAGGTGAAGTTGTTGGACAACGTCCAATGAGCCAAAATCAAGATGCACTAAATACGGTTTTAAATATAGGTGATGTCGATGGCTTGCTTCTTCGTCCAATGTGTGCAAAACATCTTAAACCTACAATTGCTGAGGAGAGTGGCTGGGTGGATAGAGAAAAACTACAAAATATTTCAGGACGTGGTCGCAAAATTCAGATAGAAATGGCTGAACAATATGGTCTAACAGATTTTGAATCTCCAGGTGGCGGATGCTTGTTAACAGATGAAAGTTTTAGCATTAAAATTAGAGATTTTATTAAATATGACAAGTTTGAAGTTCCTGATATTGCAGTAATTAAATATGGTCGTCATTTTCGTCTTCCAGATGGAGCGAAGCTTGTGGTAGGTAGAAATAAAGAAGAAAATGAAAAACTTGAAACTGTAGAAAATGAGAAATTTACTCTAATTAAACCTCACGGTATGCCAGGACCATCATCTTTACTCTCATCTAAAGTAAGCAAAGAAGATAAAACCTTAGCAACACAAATTATAGTCACATACTCAAAAATAGACACAAATCATGAATACAGTGTAGAGATTGAGAATGAAATATTTTCTGCTAAACCTCTTGAAAATCGTAAATTAGCACAAAGGTACTCAATTTTTTAGTAAATTTTGATTGGTATTGCACGTCAAGCAATTATGAATGAATGCAAAAGCTTACTGGTCACTATTGGATTCTAGAGCAATAGAAAGCTACTAGATTTTTTCAGTTCGTTTTATTATTTGGTATAACAACAGTTTCTACTGGTTTTAAATCTTCATTTAAACTAGTGGTATGACTATCTTTTGTTAGGATTTTTTACAAATACTGATTTACTAATAATTTTTCTTGCGCTTCTCCAAATACACCAAATTTTAGAGCTTGTAAAAACTTCATTATAAAAACCTCTCACAAAAAATCATTTGATAAAGCCATAAAATTTATTAGAATTTATAGGGGTTTTTCCCACAAACAAATATTCAAAAAATATGATACACTTAAAAATTAAATAAACATGGAAAAAGTACAAATGGATAATGAAGAAAAAAAATCTGAATCTATGACAAAAAACAAATTCTACAACTTTGAACAGACTATTGAATCAGAGTCACTGTTTAATCTTGCAGATAAAATCAATAATCAAATTAATGAAATTAAAAACAATGATTCTGATTTATGGCACACAATTTTAAAAAAATTAAAAATTGATTGGACGTACAACTCAAACAGTATTGAGGGAAGTACTCTAAGTAGAGGTGATACACATTTCTTTTTAACTGAGGGCTTAACTGTAGAGGGAAAACCATTTAAAGACTTTTTAGACGCTAAAAATCATTTAGAGGCGATTGAATACCTTTATGAAGTAATTGAAAATAAGAGAGATGTTACAGAAGGACTTATTAAAGAGATAAACGCTCTAATTCTTTCTGATGTAAAATTTACCAATGCGCAAGACAGAGACGGTAACCCCATCAAAAAAAGAGCTAAAGCAGGTGAATATAAAATTCAACCTAATCATGTTTTACTTCCCAATGGAGATATTCACTACTACGTTGACCCAATCCAAGTACAACCACAAATGCAAGAACTTATTAATTGGATAGCAAAAAATGAAACAAAATTACATCCGATACTTTTAGCTTCAATTGTTCACTATAATTTAGTAAGAATTCACGCCTTCGATGATGGTAACGGCAGAGGTGCAAGAATTTTAATGAATTTGATTTTAATGAAACATAACTTTTTTCCTGCTGTCATTAAAACTGAAAAAAAAAGAAAATATTTAAGAGCTTTACAAAAAGCTGATAAGGGAGATATTAACCCGTTTATCACTTTTATTGCAACTGAGCTAATTGAGACACAAGAGAGTGTTATAAACGATTTAAAGTCTTAAAGACTATCCACAAAAAAGCCATAATCTACGCAAGAGTATCAACCAAAAATCAAGATACAAAAATGCAACTCTTAAAATTACAAGAGTATGCAAAAAATCATGATTTTGATGTGATAGCTGTTTTAGAAGATATTTGAACTTGAAAAAATAACAAACGCCCAAACTACAAACAACTCTTACAAGAAATTCATCTAAAAAGCTTTGATGTGCTTCTTATTTGGAGGTTAGATAGGCTCTCTCGCTCACTTAAAGACTTAATCGAACTCTGAGAGCTGTTAAACCTTAAATGAATCAATTTAATAGCCTATGATGGTTCAATTGATATCACTACGCCAACGAAGATTTTAGAAGAAGCAGTAAAATTAAAATCTGAATGATTATCTTACAGAAGAATTGCCAAAAAGCTGAATATTAAAGACTATTCAGCTTTGGCTAAAAGAATAAATTAATATCTATAATTGCAAGAAATTATTATTCAAAAGCACCCCATCAAATAATAGGAAATTCTAAACTCTCAACAGCTTCTTTTAAAGTATTTGCCACATATCCTTTAGCATAACGCCCAAATGTCATGCCTTTTTTAGAATGACCCATCAATTGCGCAATAATCGCTTCATCTATCATACTATTTTGAAGTTTGGTAGCAAATGTATGACGGAATGAATAAAGCACCTTTTTTGAACTATCACTAATATTTTTATTGATAAATTTACTAGAAAATCTTGAAAGATAATCAGTAGTGTAATTTTTCTGAATATACAGCAACTTATCAACAATCCCAAGTTTTAAAAGATGTGAATGAATAGGAATTAATCTATGCCTTGCAAGCGTTTTTAACTTCAAATCTGGATTTGTTAAATCAAAACATAACACACCATCGACCTCAGATATTTTAGCCTGTAAAAATTCACTGTTTATCATTCCAGTATAAAAAAGTGTATAGTGAAATAGTTTGATATTTTCCTCTTCTTGATTATGTGTAACAAACTTTTTAAGTTCATCATCGTTAAAAATTTCTCTTTGCTCTTTAGCATTATTTTTAACTTTGAATTTTAGATTTACCGCAGGGTTAAATCTAATATATCCATATTTTTGAGCAAATATAAATAGACTTGTAATCCACTGAAGGTAGTCATTAATTGTTTTCATACCAATTTTTTCATTTTCTTTTACGTTAGCTTTAGAGATAATTTTAGAAACCTTCATATTTCTATATTTTTGAATATTTCTTTTTGGAAGACCTTGTACAATCTCTCTAACCTCTAATAGCTTTTCTCTGTCTATCTCTTCAATTGGCGTATTTTTATCCACCAGTTCAAATAAAATATCTTCATAAAATGCTTTGTATGCCTTTTTTGAAGTCTCAGAAGTTGTGTGAGGAATGTTTTTAAGATAGATAGTCACTATCTCTTCAAGGCTCTTGTGTTGTGCCTCTTTTGGCTTTTCTTTAACAATTGGCGCTTTGGTCTGCGTAACTATCTTTTCTTCTTCAAATGGCTCTGATTGATTCTCTTTAGCTAATACTTTTGACATGTATTCATTCACTAGTAATTTTTCTTGGGCTTGACTAAAAATACCAAGCTTTAGAGTTTGCAAAAGTTTCAGCGTTTCAGCAGTAACAAGTTTACATAATTTTCTAGCTTTGTTATAAGATTTTGTCTTTAATGCCTTGATTATTTCTGTCTGATTAAAGTACATTCTGTAAGCAACTGGTATTCTGATTCTAAAGCTGTAATAGCCATATGAATTTCTTGCTAAGTATCTCATTCGTATAGTAGTCTCTAAAAAAACCTAAGCCAATACTAGTCTTGAATTTTAAAAAGTCAAGCAAAGTAAGTTATAATGGGGATTAAAGTATGGTGCGCTCGAAGGAATTCGAATCCCTGACCGCCGGTACCGCAAAGCTCATCTAAAGCCCTAAAATACGGCTTTACGCGGATTTAGTCACTTATAATTAACGCTAATAACCGATAATTTATCCTTTTTGGGTGACACTTTAGTGACACATTTATATTATAATATATGGATGATGCACAATGCTTCTAACGAATAAATTTAGACAGATTATGTTGACCTAGCAACATATAATATTTGCATTTAAAGAGTTTGATAAACTATTAATCTAAAATGTGTTGCTTTAACCAATCTATAATATCATCATCTTTATATCTTTGACTTGCAACATTTATCATTAGCTCTATCTTTTCTTCTTCAGTAGCTTTAAAATCTTTTCCATTTAGTTTTAGAAATAATCTCATGCAGATATAGGCTGTTCTTTTATTTCCATCAACAAATGGATGGTTACTTGATAGTGAATATAGATATTTTGATGCTAATGTTATTAAATCAGCTTTTTTATATAAAAATATATTCTTTGGAGCATTAAGAGCTGATATTAAAAGTTTTTCATCTCTAATACCATGAAGTCCACCATGTTCTTGAATTTGTCTTGTGTGAATTGCTTTAATGACATCAACATTAACCCAGCTAGGTTCAATCATTTAGCTAGAACCTTCAAAACATTTCTATCTTCTTTCATAATATCTTCAGCTATATTCATCTGATTTATGAAATCTTCATTGTATGGAGTGAGACGGTATCCATTTTCGTCTTCAATTAAATAAAGAGTATCGCCTTTACCTACATGCATATGCTCTAATATATCTTTAGGAATAACTGCTCCAGTTGAATTTCCTACTGTTGTTAATTTAATGGCTGTCATAGAAACTCCTTTGTTCTAACTTTGATTATAACATATGTTTTTTATTTTTTTACATAAGAAAATAAACAAGAAAAATTATCTTGGTATATTTAGGCAGCTGAAAAAGTTATTTTTAGAGGTGCCCTTATATATATTATATTATTTGTGTGATATAGGGTTGACATATCATTACTGAATGCTTTTGATTTATTGTAGCTCCATTTTTTTAAAACAGAGAATTCTTATATTGTTTTGCTCCCTGACTAAATTAACTATTTCTATAATTGTTTATATGCTCAACTAGTTTTGTAGTATAACTACCGCTAATTAACTGCAGGTTCTTAATATTACCCACTAGGATAAATCTATTCTTTGCTCTTGATATCGCAACATTAATCACATTGGGTTGCGCTTTATTTATCATATATGTGTCACTAGCCGATGTGTTATTAATACCTACGGTTGTAGAAAAGTATATAGTTTCTTGTTCTGAGCCTTGAAACTTATGAACGGTTCCATATTTAATATATTTATCTAAACCTTTGGCTTTTAAGATATTCTCTAATACCTTTTCCTGAGCAGCAAAAGGTGTAATTATCCCTACGCTCTTTAGATAACTTCTATCATCCTCTGTCGGATTACTATGTTCAGATATACAACTGATTATTTCATCTATTATTAAATTTGCTTCATCTTTATTCATCCTACTCTTTCCATCTTTTGATGATTGAAACTCATGGTCTATCATATCCAGGTGATGTCCATCAACTTCATCGACAGTATTTGGTATCATATAGTTATTATAGAACTCTTTGTTGCAGTAATCAATAATGCTTTTTTTACATCTGAAGTGCTCTAATAGCCACGTATCACCCTCCATGTCAACTGTATACATAGGATTGTAAATAAATGTGGAATTATTAGCTATTTTCATAGCATTAGAATTCTCTATAGAATAAAAGTCATTTACAGTTTTTTTCTCTTCTTCATCATGAAAATATCGGTTAATCAAATAATCATATATTATTTCATGGTCTGAGAATGGATATACAGGTTCTATTTGCAACTCATCACCAAATAAGAATACATTTTTACCGGCAAATAAATTTACCATATACGGCGTGAGTATCATTCCGGCTTCATCTACAAACATATGTTCGATAAAACCTGCAGGTACCGTTCTGTCTTCAGAAATACCGAACATAGTACCAAATGAATGACATGTCGTGTTTAATATAGGGAACAGTACACTTGAACTCTTTAATAACCTATGTTTATCGTCATTAACAGTGAAAGTTCCTTTCACTACATTCCAATATATCTCTTTCCCTTCTTCTTTGTTTTGTAAGAGGGAATATGTATTTTCTCCAATTTTTACATTTCTAAATGTAATAACGTGAATGACTTCATCTTTTGATAACGGTCTTCCTAGTTTTGTTACTGAATTGTTTACAAATCTTGCCCCACAAGAACTACATATGTATTTTATATCATTATTGTATGTCTTATTCTCTAATGTCTGCCTATTGCAAGCGAAACATTTTTGAGTCTGTTGTTTTTTTGAAATCTCCAAATTTCTAACTATATCTATTAATAATAATCCTTCCAATATATGCAAAGCATAAAACATAGATTTTGTTCTTACATTTAGATCATCACCTTTAAACTCTTCATTGAGTCTGTCTGTAAATTCTTGAAAAAACTCTATATCGATATTTTTAAATTGTTCAACTAAGCTCCGAAACATATCGACTTTTTTAAGAGCTTCAAAATGTTCCAAATCATGCAGTTGAAATAAAACCGTAGCTTCCTTGTATCTATTTTGTTCAATTTTTATCTGCTGCTTACTTTCATTTTCAATATCAGCAATAAGCTTATTATACTTCTCTTCGGTTTTATTCTTTATCTCATCATATCTGTCTTTAATAGTAATAATTATGCCTCTATTCTCTTCCTTTGACTCTCTTATGTATTCATCCCTCTTATTTTTTGCAATACCTATATCATTGTCGTATTTTTTCACTGCTGAATCTATAAATATATTTTTTTCTTTCGTAAAAAAGTTTTTAATGTTATTAAATACTCCACCAAAGTTATTCTCTATCTCAAGCAAACTCTTCTCTTTTATAGATGTAAGATTTTCAAACTGCTTATTATATTCTTTCTCAATTTTCTCAATTTTCTCATTTATAGAATAATTTGACTGTTTAATTTCGTTAGAGAACTCTTGGTTGTATTTAGAAGTATCTATCATAAATTCTTCATTCAGTTTTTCATATCTGCTTTGAAAATCTTCTTTTAATGAAGCTATTTTATTTTGAATTGCAGCATATTTTTGATAAAAGAGGTTTAGTTTAGATTCCAAATGCAGGCAATAGTTTTGATATTGCTCTCTTGTTTGTATGTGCATTGGGGAACTATTTTGGAAAAGCACTATCTCTTTTAATAGTTCGTTAAACCTTGAGTAAGAATCTATGATTTTTACCTTATCAGCTTTTTCTTCAATAGAACACTTTAACTCATTCAGTTTAACAAATAGATAGTTAAGTGCCATCTCTAATGATTGTTCTTTAAACTCTAATACATTTTCTTCCGGAATTTTAAAACCTAAATCCAACATATTAAAATTAGTCAAATACATAGTTATATAATCAATGTAGTTACTTTTTAGATTACCGTCGATAAACTCAAGCGATCCCCAATTAACGATACTGTCAAATGGCTTATTGTGGTCTATTATCACTCCAGATTTGAATAAAGGGGCGTATAGCTTCGCACTATTTATATTAGTTACTTTTCTTTCATATTCATCTTTTCCGTCTTTTTTGACTTTTTCAAAATAATCTATTGACGGATTTAGCCATCGAGAATGTAAAATAATTTCATTTTCATCAGATGTTTTTAGCCTTGCATTGTGGATATCATCTAAAACTTCTATTATACCTTTTGCAACGTTTGATAAAGCCTTGTTATTTGTTGAGAAAGAGATAATCGGAGTAGAAAATTCGACCTCTTTTGTCTTTAAATACCCATTATAGCTTTCTATCGCATTGTGTACTACAATATCACCGACAACTGCTCTTAATAAAGAGGTCTTACCTGTTCCTGGAGGTCCATTAACAGGAATAACTTTAAGATGAGATTTACATGCATTTAAGCAGTACTTTTGAGAATTAGTTAAATCATAGCCATCTGTTAAAGCTCCGACGTGTTCTCGTGTAAAATTTTTAATGTCTGTATACTTTAAGACCAGGGTGTGTTCATCATTCTCAATACTTTCAAAAGGTACAGGTGAGTACTTATGTTTAGATCCGCTTATATAGTAGTGTAATAAGTTATTATCAAACGTACCTTTTTTTATCGATTGCTCTACAGACCTATAAACATTCAAAAGACCATTTATATTATAGTTTTGATCAGAGTTTGGAAGTAGCTTAATTGTAACATGATGGTTCTCAAGCCTTTCTATATTTTTATCAGAATATGAATTATCTTCTTTATTCCCTTTATATAATTCATTTAATGTATGGTATATCCCATCTATAGAGCGGTTGATATTTACCTCTTCCATTATGTAATCTTTTCCGAGCCAAGAGTTGATTGCATCCATTAAAAATTGAAACATTTGTCTAATGTTATCGATTCTAGAATCGCTGTTTCTCTCTTCAAGAGTCTTAAAAAGCTTAGTTGAAAGTTCTAGATCTACAAGTTCAAATGGTTCTATCATAAGAAGTGGATTAAACTGCAGTTCATTCCCTTTAAAAACATTTTCTTCAAATTCATGGTTATGAAAAGCTTCTAAGATTTCTGATAGATGGTTAAAGTCATTGACTTTTATGTAGAATGGATTTATATAGAGATCGTTTATTTTTAGCATCAATGGGGAAAAATATATTTCAAAAATATCTTCAAAATTCTTTTGACTACTTCTCTTTTTACCTTTATTATAGCGCTTTAGATATTCATCACAAAAGTTATATACTAAGTTATAAGAGTCTTTGTTTTTTATACCAAAGTTCAAAAACTTATTTTTAGGCTTTAAGTCACTTTCTACTTTCACAAAATCATCTTGAGTGAATTTTTGTCTCAATTGCTCTTGAGTCACAAGTGCTCTTTTGTAGTAAACCAGTAGTTTTTCAATAAATTCATTCTTATTGCCCATTAATAACCTTCATGTAAAAAGTAAAAAATTATAGCTTATTTGATGTAGATTTATATTGAGATGTTTTATAATTCAAAAAGAAGACATAGCTGCTATTTGGGCTATATTTCTCCTAATGAATTTGAAAAAAGATATAATATTAAGATTTCACAAAATTAGGTTTTTACTGAATTGGCAAGTGTCTATGATATTGGGGTCATTATATTTGATAAATATTGATTTACCAATAATTTTTCTTGCGCTTCATCAAATACACCTAGTTTCAAAGTTTGTAAAAGCTTCATTGTATCAGCCGTAACGAGTTTACAAAGTTTACGTGCCTCATTATAAGATTTTGTTCTTAATGCCTTAACTATTTCTGTCTGATTAAAGTAGTCTCTATAAGCGTTAGGTATCCTGATTCTAAAGCTATAAAAGCCACTTGGATTTTTTGCTAAATGTTTCATTTGTGTAGTGTTTTCCAAATTTGCAATGCAAATACTAGACTCTAAATTTTCTAAAGTCAAGCAAAGTAAGTTATAATGGGGGTTAAAGTATGGTGCGCTCGAAGGAATTCGAATCCCTGACCGCCGGTACCGCAAACCGGTGCTCTATCCAGCTGAGCTACGAACGCATATTTATTTCTGAGGGCGCAATTATAGCATAATTATTTATAAACACAATATCTTTTTTACTATTCTCTTAATTTTGCTAATTTTAACGCAAACTCTACTTCATGTTTACTAATACGTAAATCTTTTGATATTATGTCTGTTGGAATTCCTTGTTGAAACATTGCAATAATTTTATTATCATCAACCATATTTGAACTCATTGGCATAGTTAAATTTTTCAATCCATCTTCAATTGATGAAATACGCATCTCTATCTCTACTTTTGAATGATCATATCTATTTTGTAGCTCTTCAATCATTTGTGCTATTGGTTCTGCCATATCTTTAAATTGAGTATTTAATTCTCGCTGTAGATGAGCTTCGTGTTTTTCTGCCTCTTCATCCAAGCGTTGAGCAAGCCTTGATTCAAAACTTTTTCTATTCTTATGTAACTCTTGTTGTAGTTGATCTATTGCACTTGCTACTGAGCTAATTTGCCTACTATTTTCTGCATCTTTTATGTATATATACAACATTACAACAAGCAAAATTACACCAAAAGCTATAATGACTATTGAGTTCATTGATTGGCTCTTTTCTCTCTAATCATAACACGCTCTCTTGCTGTAAAATAACTACTCCACTCTTTCTCATCACGCTGATGAATACGTGTAATTTTTGCCAAACTATCATCTTCAGCAATAAAAAATATCCCTATATCTCTACTTGGATATGTTGGCATTTGAACTCTACCATAATAATGCACACCTTTTTTCAAAGTTGCATTCTTTAGCTCTAAGTGCATAAAACCTATTCGTTTTATATCCTCATTTAATTTCAATTCTACTCTATTTGGTTTTTCATTTTTTATTATTGCTTCAAGGGAATCTATTTTACGATGAAGTTCAACTAGAAGACTAAGAATTACTGGATCACTATCTTGTGTATCTCCACGAGCCTTTGCCAACTTTAACCATTGTGCTATTGGATCATCATCGCTCTCACTCATTTGATGATATTCACGCTCAAATGCCTCATTTTCACCTAAAACTTCATCAAAACTTAAACTAATTGGTGCGTCCACTAATCTTACATTTTCCATCATAAAACCTTGTCTATAATAATAAATATTAAAAATGCAATACCTAAGTAACCATTTACTGTAAAGAATGCACGATCTATTTTGTTAATATCTTTTGCAACTAAATAGTGTTCATAATAGAGCATAAATGCTCCCATAATTGAGGCTAAAAATCCAAAAAAGCCAAGATTTGCACTCCAACTAAATAACAACCAAAAAACGACTGTATTAAAATGAAAAATTTGAGCTATAAACATTGTTGCATCCGCACCATAACGAGATGGTATTGAGTACAGTCCTGCTTTTTTATCAAATTCAATATCTTGCAAAGAATAAAGCAAATCAAAACCAGCTACCCAAAACATTACACCAAATGATAAAAGGGCTGACCAGATTGGAATCTGTTCATTTACAGCTACAACACCTGCGATTGGAGCTAATCCAAGCGAAATTCCAAGAACCAAATGTGCAAGTGTACTAAAACGTTTAAAGTATGAGTATGAACCTAAAACTATTAATATTGGAAAAGACAACCAAAATGCAAGACTATTAATACTCCAAGCAATTAGTACAAAAGCAAAAGCATTTATTAGTATAAAAACAGATACTATCCATGGTTGAAGCCTACCATCAACACTAGGACGTGAACTTGTTCTTGAATTCTTTGCATCAAATTTTCTATCTACATATCTATTTAGTGCCATTGCAAAATTTCTAGCTGTAATTGCAGCTAATACTCCTAATAAAAGAAGCCTCCAACCAAACCAACCATCTGCGGCTACTATCATAGCTATCAAAATAAATGGCAATGAGAAAATAGTGTGTTTAAACATTACTAGCTCATTAAATGTACGAAGTAAATTGATGATTTTTTTCACTAAAAGCCCTGCTTAAGTAATGAAATTATTTATACTCTATTACTTACTTTTGTGAGATTATAGCAAATATAAGTTATGCTTGCACAATGGCAACTAAAGAATTTGCAATCATCGGTTCTACTGCTTCTGGAAAAACAGACTTAGCATTAAGTTTTGCTAAAAAACATGATTCTATAATACTCTCACTAGATTCTCTTAGTGTATATAAAGAGATAGATATAGCCTCTGCTAAACCAACTATAATAGAAAGAGGTGATATAAAACATTTTGGAATAGATTGTATTTTCGTGAATGAAACTTTCAATGTTCAAATTTTCATAAATGAATACCTCAAAGCTTCTAATGAAGCAGATAGATTGAGTAAATCATTAATCATTGTTGGAGGAACTAGTTTTTACCTAAAATCACTACTAAATGGTCTCTCAGATGTTCCAACTATTTCAAATAAGACAACTAAAAAGGTAAAAGAGTTACTAGAAAATCGCACTGAGGCGCACTCATTTTTAGAATCAATTGATCCAATTCATGCAAAAAAAATTCCACCTGCTGATAGTTTTAGAATGTTAAAAGCGTTACAAATATACTTTGAGACAAATTTAACACCAACTAACTATTTTAAAGAGAATCCTGCAAAACCAATCATAAAGAGTATTGAAATTTTCAACATTACAACTGAGCGTGAAGAGTTACAAAAAAGAATAGCTATAAGAACAGAAAAAATGGTTAATGTTGGCATCATTGATGAAACAGCATATTTAGAAAAAGAGTTTGGACGTTCATATAATCCAATGCAATCAATTGGCATTAAAGAGGTATTAGGATTTTTAGATGGCAGATATAAAAAATATAAAATGAAAGAGCTAATTACAATTCATACAGCGCAACTCGCAAAACGTCAAACTACTTTTAATAAAGGGCAATTCCAAACTGCCATAAGTGGCAGCTTAAAAGATTTAACTAATAAGCTTATGGTCTAAACTAATTTTGCCAGCTCCATGAGAAAAAAGTACGAATAACATAAGAATGTAATAAAGTGGTATCTCAAAGCCATTATCACCAGCGTTAAAACCATTTGCTAAATGTACAGTAGAAATTGCTACTACCATTACTATCATCAAACCAGCAGATATAAAACGAGTACCTAAACCTAAAGTTAAAAGAACAACACCAGCAGCTTCAGTTCCAGCTGCCATATAAGCATTAAGTGTTGGAAATGGTAATTGTAAACTATTTTCAAACCATGACACAATGGAATCCATATCTGACCATTTATTCATAGCCGGTGTATAAAATCCGTATGCTAGAACAAGCCTTAAAAAAAATAGTGAAATACTTTGAAAAATATTAGTTAAACTTTCAGCTTTTTGAAGACAACTTCGTATCATAATACATCCTTTAATATTTTTTTAGAACAAAAAAACTCTAACGGCTCTTTTAATAACTCTTTTACATCCATGAATGGCACATCAAATTTTTTGCTAACTCTTTTAACAGCTACTTCTGGCTTCTCTTTTTTTAATTTTTTTAAGAATATATACATAAATTCTGTAACCTCCTGAAAATGAACCTCATGATCATCAAAATCATAATAGACAATTAAGTGATATTTCCCATGTTTTTTGTATATTTTTTTATAAACCAAATAATCAAACTCATAAAGTCTAGCACTATCGTTTAATTCAAGCTTACTATCCCACGAGAATTTACAAGATTTTTGTTTTTTATAGTCACTCATAAAGAGTTCAACCTCTATCCACTCAAACAAAAGTAAGTCTGAGGCATATGGCATATCTTCTAAAAGTCTATTTTTTAAAACAAACTCTCTAAACTCAAATGGCATCTGCCAAATATATGGCGTACGAGGGTTACTTTGAATAAATTTGAAAACTAATTTATTTAGGCGTTTTTTAGAAATATCCTTACAAAAAATTGGAAAAATGTTTTCAATCACCTCAATAAAGCGATAATGCACCATATCTTTATATATCTGTATTGGATTCTTACTAGGTGTTGTTATCTCTTTAAATCCATTAATTTGCTCTATGAACTGCTTTTGAATCTTTTTCTCAAGCATGGTTATGCTTTGAAGTAATTTTACACATCTGCTCGTACTCTTCTTTTAAAACTTTTAAATCAGGAATATTATTGTCACGCTCTAACATTACAGGAGCTTTAACATAATTTAATGTGTAATCAAGAAGTTCCCAGACCTCATCACGTACATCCTCACCATGTGTATCAATTATCATATTATCTTCTGGATAGAATAGATGTCCAGCTATATGCATATATGCAACTTTTGATGTATCTAACTCTTGAATGTAACTCTTTGCATCAAATTTATGATTTTGTGAGTTTACATAGACATTATTTACATCTAAAAGCATTTTTACACCACTTTTTCTTATTACTGAATTTATAAATTCAACCTCTGGCATTTCAGTATATGGGACATAGTAATATGAAGCATTTTCTAAAATTAGCGCTCGCCCTAAAAAGTCCTCTACCTCTTTTACTCTATCACTAACATGAGAAACCATTTTTTGAGTCATAGGAAGAGGAAGAAGCTCATAAGTTTGACCTCCTAAAAAAGTAGAAAAACTCAAATGCTCAGAGTAGTGTTCAATATTAAAACGGTCTAAAAATGTTTTTAAATCTTTTAAGTATCTCTTATTTAACGGCTCAGGTGAACCAATAGAGAGTGAAAGGCCATGTGCTACTAAGGTATTAGAAGATGCTACCTCTTCAAAAAGTTCACGATACTCATAAGGCATATGAATCCAATTCTCAGGAGTCACTTCAAACCAATCTGGTTTAAAGTTTAATGGATTTAAATCTTTTATAAATTCACGTCTTAAACCTATTCCGCAACCACGCAACTTACTAGACATAAACTATTTCATGCTCCCACATTTAGCAGAATCATCTTTTTTAGAACCACATTTTGCTTTAACCTCTTTTTTGCCACCACATTTGCCAGCACCGCATTTACTTTTTTCATCTTTTTTATCAGCTTTTTCAGCGCCACATTTTGCTTTAGCCTCTTTTTGGGCTTTATCTTTTTCACCACCACATTTACCAGCACCACATTTTGCACTAGAGTCTTCGCTAGCCATTACAACACCTGCACTTAGTGCAGAACCTAAAACCAACGTAAGAAGTTTCTTGCTTTTCATAAGAATAAACCTTTTTATAAATTTTCAGTGGGTATGATAACGAAAAATATTTAAAAATGTATGTGATTATTGTTACAAAGAGTATATGTTATCTATTAATTAATGAATCTTAGTAATTAGAGTGAAGTAAAATATTTTGAAAGACTCTCCTTCAGATACCTGCGGCACATGACACATTCAAGTGTGCTGCTATGTTCCCATCCTGACACGATGCCTAAATGCACCATTGCACAGGTCTGAAGAAGAGCGCGCAATTATACAATACATTTGCTAAAATAACACAAAACTTCTTGCGAAATTCTACAAAAGAAATGGAGATTTTATTGATTTATCTAGTAATTGCACTAATGGCTGAAGCTAAACCCATCATAAAACATCTAAACTTAACTAAAGATTCAGACAAACCTTTTAAAATTTTCTCATCTTCTAAGTACCAACTAATTATTAGTGGCATAGGAAAAGAAAAAGCTACTGTTGCAACTTCGCACCTATTAACACTAACTCCTCCATCTGTAAATGATTTTCTATTTAACATTGGAATCTGTGGTGCGCCAGAAGAGTTTAACATTGGTGAAGTTATTATGATTAATCAAATTAGTACATCAACAAAAGATTTTTATCCTGATATGCTACTACGTCACAACTATAGGGAATCAGCTATATTAACAGTTGATTTCGCTCAAGATAAAAAATATGATATATGTGTAGATATGGAAAGTTATGCAATATTTAAAACTGCTCTATATTTTTTAAAAACTAGCCAACTTGGATTTATAAAAGTCGTTTCAGATAATTTTAGCTCTAAAATTCCTACAAAAGAGGATGTCAATAGTTGGATTGAGCCTCATGTTGAGAGTTTTGAGGTACTTTTTGAAAATGCAATAAACTTGCGAAAAAAAATCCCTCTATTTAGCAAAGATTTAGAAGAAAAAAGTGTTAAAATTGCCGAACAATTAAGATTAAGCCACTCTCAAAAACTACAACTAAATGATGCACTCATATATTATATACTAAATAAAAATAGTGAGCCGACACTAGAAATACCAGATACAAAAGAGAATAAATTACAAAGGAATAACCATTTTGAGTTACTCATATCATCACTTAAATGAGAGTTTTTCGCATATTTATGTAGAAAAATCAATCATAGATTCTAAAAATGTTTTAACTTTAAAAAACAAATTTCCAAAAGCAAAAATTGTAGAGATAAAACACTATAAAGATGTTTTCAATCGTCCAGCTCAAGAGTATAGAGAACAAAAAAAGAGCCTCTCTTTAATATTAGCGCGCAAAGAGGAACCTTATCTATACAAAGGTTCACAGTTTAGTGACGATTTTGGTTTTAAAAACTTTTTCTACACTCCATCAATGCTAAATTGTCTTTACGATTGTGAATACTGCTACCTTCAAGGAATGTACCAATCTGCAAATATTGTACTTTTTATCAACACTGAAGATTTTTTTACACAATTAGAGCCATATTTAGATAAACCTACACTTGTTGCAATCTCTTATGACACAGATTTACTAGCTTTTGATCTACTAAATCAAGTCTCTCAATGGTTAAATTTTGCATCAAATCAACCAAACTTAAATATTGAACTAAGAACAAAAAGCGCAAACTATAAACCATTACAAAAATTAAACCCTAATGATAGAGTTACGTTAGCATGGACGCTCTCACCACAAAGTATAATTGACAAATATGAGCATAAAACTCCATCTCTTAAAAAAAGATTAAATGCAATTAAAATTTTAAGCGATGAAGGCTGGAGAATTAGAATCTGCTTTGATCCAATGTTAGATGTCGAAAACTTCAGTGAAGTTTATACGCCATTTATAGATGAAGTTTTTTCTAAACTTGACGCTAGTAAACTTAGTGAATGTACAATTGGTACATTTAGGATAGGCAATAAACATCTTAAAAATATTAAAAAGATGCAACACTCAGCACTTGCATTCTACCCATATGTAATTCAAAATGAGATGGCACTCTATCCAGAAGAACGAAACACATATTTAATAAATTCAATAAAAGATATAGTATTACAACATATGCCAATAGAAAAGGTACGTACATGGCAAGAGCAATAGTTACAGGAGCAAGCTCAGGAATTGGAGAGGCAATTTCGAACAGACTTATATCTATGGGTTACATAGTAGAAGGAATTGGACGAAACTTTAAAAAAAACATTTCATTTAAAAAACATATTTGTGACTTACGAAATACTAAAGAGATAGAAAAATTATCTTATGAACTACTAAAGAGTGGCGAAATAGATTTATTAATTAATTGTGCAGGACTTGGCTATTTTATGCCTCATGAAGAGTTAAGTCCAACTCAGATTAGTGAACTACTACATGTAAATTTACATGCACCTATACTTCTAACTAACCTACTTCTTCGCTCTCTTAAAAAGACACACGGAACTATCATAAACATTACTTCTATTGAAGCTATTAAAACATCGCGTAATAGCGCACTATACTCTGCTTCAAAAGCAGGTCTTAGACACTTTTCGCAAACTCTTTTTGAGGAGGTACGTAAAAGTGGTGTTAGTGTTATATCAATCAATCCAGATATGACTAAAACAGCATTTTTTAATTCACAAAGGTTTGAGCCAGAAGATTCAGAACTTACACGCATATTACCAGAGACAATAGCTAACTCTATAGAGTATATTTTAGATCTTCCAAATGGTACAGTTATTAACGATTTAACAATTAGACCTCAAAAAGTTGGAATTAAAAAAAAGATTAACAATAGAGGAGTTATTTAACAAAATAACCTCTTAAAAATGTTAAAATATCAATCATTAAAAAAGCCCTATCAAGGAACTAGATGAAACACTTAATTATTACAAGCGTTGTAGCTCTGTTTATAAGTGGTTGTGGTGACTTGGCTGATACGAATAAACAAAGTACAGATACTCAAACCAATAGCGCATTCCAACCAAATGTCCAAAACTCCACAGTCAGAGAGAAAATAAATGCAATAGGCAGTATCGGGAATGATACAAAATTTGGTGATAATGAAAAGATTGTTGATGGCGTTTGGAGTCTTTATGTAAATCGTAATGAACAGAGTAATCTAGATTATGATGTTTATCTTGGTGGTTACAAATTTTTCGCAGATGGGACACTACAGAGTCGTGAAGATGCTATGACACCACTATTTAGACAAAAAAGACAAAACTGGGGAGTAAACTCAGCAGGTACAACAATTACGATAACTGCTGGATACAAATACACCTATTCAGGACAGTTTGATAATGAAAGAAGTTGTTATGTTGTTTCAGGGCTTAGTTCTGGTGAGACAGGTAAACTATGTCATGAGACCGATAATAACCAAGGAAAAAAGACAAATGCTTTAGGTTACTTTGGAGATGATGTTACTTATGGAACATATAAACGCTCAAACATTCTCATTGATGGCGAATGGGAATTTTATAAAATTTCAAAATCTATTGTGGCTACTGAGCCTACAAGTAAACGTATATTTAAAATTGATGGTTTTATTGATGGTGAAGAGAAACTTATGTGGGGTGTCACTGAAGATGGAAAAGTTCTTTTAGTTGGAGATGATAGTTACCTTATCTACAAATACTTAGATAATAACTGTTTTAGAACTATTCACTATATAAACAATAGCTTCAAAGATGAGTTTCAAATATGCAAGATTTAGAAACTAAATGATAGACAATATTATAGACTTTTCAAATATAACCATACTTTACGTAGAAGATGAAGATAAGTTAAGAGAAAATATTGCTGATATGTTAAGTGATGATATAAAAAAACTCTATGTTGCTAAAAATGGAGATGAAGCTTTAACTATTTACAAAAAATTTGATGACATAGACTTAATAATATCAGATGTGCAAATGCCACGCATGAATGGTCTTGAAATGGCACGTAAGATAAAATCTATCAATAAAACAGTACCAATTATTTTTACTACAGCATTTACTGATAGTGAATATCTAATGAAAGCTATAGAAATTGGTGTAGATAAGTATATTAAAAAACCTGTAAATATGTCACTCCTATATGAGGCTATAGAGCAGGTGTGTGAGCCTATTCATCAACGTCGTCAAATTGAGATGATGAATGAAACATTAGAAAAAAAGATTATAGAAAAAACTGCGCAATTGAGAGAATTAAATGATAATCTTCAAGAGAGAGTTGAAGAGGAAGTCTCTGAGAATAGGAAGAAAGATAGAATACTAATTCAACAATCACGTTTTTCTGAAATGGGTGAAATGATTGAAAATATTGCTCACCAATGGAGACAACCACTAAATACAATAACACTTTTAACATCTAATGCACAATTTAAACATAAACTAGGTAAATTAGGTGATGAAGAGTTTGAGAGGACATTTAATAAGATAGAGAGTTTAATGCAATACTTGTCTCAAACAATTAATGATTTTAGAAGCTTTTTTCAACCTGATCGTGAACGTGCTAACTTTAATTTGGAAGATACAATATCTCGTTCATTAACACTCACAGAGGCATCTTTTGAGTATAATCATATTAAAGTCCATAAAAAAGTTGAACAACTTAATATTAGATATTTAGGTTTTCCAAATGAGCTATCTCAAGTTTTTCTAAATATCTTAAATAACTCAAGAGATGCAATGATAGAACAAAATATAGAAGAGAAAAATGTGTTATTTTGCTTACGACAAGAGAGCAGAAAAATAGTCATTCAGATAAATGACAATGCAGGTGGTCTACCTGAAGATATAATTGAAAAAATCTTTGACCCATATTTCACTACAAAAATTGGAACAAAGGGGACAGGGTTAGGACTATCGATGTGTAAAGAAATTATTGAAGGTCATATGAGTGGAACACTAAGTGCAGCTAATGCACACTTCGAAGTTGATAATAAACGCTTTTTTGGAGCACAATTTACTATTGAATTACCTCTAATTATTTAAGTATCTTAGATAACTCACACACTATATCTATTTATAAATCTTTTAATATTATGGTACTCTCATAAAAAAATGACTACAATAATTGAAAGACAATTAATAAAAGGATATTAAAAAATGGATATAGTGCTTTTAGATGCTTCAACTTATGGAGAAGATATAAATTTAGATATTTTTAAAAAATTTGGCACTGTTACTTTTTATAAAACTACCCCTTTAAACCTCACATTTGAACGTATTAAGGATGCAGATATTGTAATAACCAATAAAGTCATTATAGATAAAACTATCTTAGAGAAATTACCAAAACTAAAGCTGATTTGCGTTGGAGCAACAGGTATGAATAATATCGATCTTAATTACGCTAAAGAGAAAAATATTGAAGTAAAAAATGTCTCAGGTTATTCAACACACAGTGTAGTCCAACATACACTCTCAATGGTTCTCTACCTTGCAAGTCATAGTCGCTATTTTGATGAGTATGTAAAGAATAAAGAGTGGCAAAGAAGTGAAATTTTCACACATTTAGGACGAAGTTTTTTTGAGGTTAAAGACAAATTATGGGGGATAATTGGACTAGGTACTATCGGTAAAGAGGTTGCATCTGTCGCATCTGCACTTGGTGCGAATATTCAATACTACTCAACATCAGGAGATAATAAAAATAGCACTCAATATAACCATGTTGATCTTGATCTCTTACTAAAAACAAGCGATATTATCTCTATACACTCTCCGCTAAATGAAAAGACAAAAAATCTAATAAATAACAAAAACCTAAAACTACTAAAGAATGGAGCGATCTTAATTAATGTAGGACGAGGTGGAATTGTAAATGAAAATGATTTAGCCCTAGCTCTAAACTCTTCTAAGATATATGCAGGATTAGATGTTCTTGAACATGAACCAATGAAAAAAAATCATCCACTTCTAAATATAAAAAATAGTGAGCATCTATACATTACGCCACATATTGCATGGACAAGTATTGAAGCAAGACAGAGATTAATTGCTTCTATTGCTAAAAATATTGAACTATTTTTAAAAAAGGATTAACAAAGTGTATGACGTATTGATAGTTGGAGCAGGAGGTGCTGGATTAACTGCAGCTTTAAGTGCTTCTAAGAGTGGTGCTAAAGTTGCAATTGTAAACAAAAGTTATCCAACTCGGGCGCAAACTTCTATGGCACAAGGTGGAATTAATGCTGCACTCGCAAACAATGGTGAAGATGATACACAATCTCATGCAGATGATACTTTTAAATCTGCAAACTCTTTAGCAAATAGAGATTTTATCGATAAACTATGCAATAACGCTCCTGAAGCAATTGCATGGTTAGATAACATAGGTGTCCCATTTTCTAGAACAGCAGATGGTAAAATTGCTCAAAGACGTTTAGGTGGAGCATGTGCTTCAAGAGCGGCATACGCACAAGACTTTACAGGTTTAAAGATTTTACATACTCTTTATGATCAAGTTTTAAAAGCAAACATCGAGATACTCAATGAACACTATATGCTAAATATAGATGTTAAAAAAAATATCACACAAGGAATAAGTGTACTTGATATAAGAACTGGAGAAATACGCCAAATTAAAACAAAAAGTGTAATATTGGCAACTGGTGGATATAGCCAACTATATCATGGATTTACGACAAACTCTAGTGGTACTACAGGAGATGGTATTGCCGCAGCACTTAGAGCTGGTGCTAATTTAAGTAATATAGAGTTTATGCAATTTCACCCAACAGCTCTTAAAAATAGCAAAATATTAATATCTGAAAGTGCTCGTGGTGCTGGTGGATACCTCTTAAACTCAAAACTTGAACGCTTTACAGATGAGTTAGCAGCTAGAGATAAAGTTGCACGAGCAATTTTTAAAGAGATAGAAAATGGTGGAAATGTATGGCTAGATATTCGTCATTTAGGCGAAGATTTTATTGAAGAAAACCTACCACAAGAGAGAAAATTAGCAAAACTATATGAACATATTGATCCAGTAAATGAGCTAATTCCAATAATGCCAATCGCACACTACTCAATGGGTGGTATAGAAGTTGATGAGAATGGAATGAGTGCTGTAAATGGACTATTTGCATGTGGTGAGTGTAGTGATCATAAAGTTCATGGAGCAAATAGATTAGGTGGAAATTCTCTATTAGAACTTATCGTTTTTGGAAAAGAGAGTGGAAAGAATGCTCTAGCTTACGCTAAAACATGCAAAGAAACTATTGAACCAAGCCATCAATTAGATAACGATATAACCTTAATTAATTCTATTTATAACTTTCCAAATGAGATTGATTTTTATAAAAAAAGGGAATTATTAGGAAACTTATTTTATAAAAATGCTGGCCTATTTAAAAATGAAAATGGTTTAAAAAGTGCATTAGAGAGTATTAAGCAGATGCAAAGAGAGTTAAAAATGATGGGAATTGAAGATAAATCGAAAAATTACAATACAAATCTAGTTGAATTTATTGAGTTTTTAAACCTCATAGAGCTAGCAGAGGTACTTTTAATTGGTGCAATAGCTAGAAAAGAGAGTCGCGGAGCACACTTTAGAGATGACTATTTGGAAAAAAACGATTCTATTTTTGCAACCCCTACAGTTAGCTATAAAAATAATGGTGAACTTTTATTTAAAGGATACTTATGAAAATAGTTATTGAACGTTATATAAAGAAGAGTTATAGACAGACTTTTGATATAACTCTAAAAAATCCTACTTTGCTAGAAGCACTTAACTACATTAAAGAGCATATTGACAAATCTTTAACGTATAGTAGTGGTTGTAGAAGTTCAGTTTGCGGAAGTTGTGGTGTTAGTGTAAATGGTATACCAAAACTAGCATGTGCATACAAAGTTCAAGAAAACGACACAATTTCACCCATGCGCTATTTTGAAGTTTTAAAAGACTTAGTAGTAGATCATCAAAATGCACAAAATACAATTAAACGTTCAAAAAGCTATAGCATACCACTAGAAATCACTCCAACTGTCTCACAGAATCAAGAAAAACTAAATGAAGTTCAAAGTGATTGTATTCTTTGTGGTGTCTGCTACAGTGCTTGCCCAGTTTATGAGACAACTCCACAATTTTTAGGACCATTTGCATTAACAAGAAATTGGCGTTATGTTAGTGATCCTAGAGATAGCGCTCAAAAAGAGAAAATAGAAACTATCCAAAATAGTGGTATTTGGGATTGTACACTTTGTGGTGAGTGTAGTTTAGTCTGCCCTCAAAATATTTCATCAAAAGATGATATTGTAAAGCTAAGGACTAAGAGTGTTCAAACTGGATATAGTGATCCAAACCTAACCTCTTTTACTTCAATGTTTTAATAGACTAATAACAGAACCTATAACCCCTGCGGCGCACGGTATCTATAAACTCTACTCCAAAGTTTTTATCGAGTGCGCTACGTATGTTATTTATATTAACTTCCATTGTATTTTCACCAACAAACTCAGGGTCTGGATACAGAGCGCATAGTATACGCATTTTCGAAATAACTCTGTGTCTATGAAGTGCAAGATAGTAAAGTACATCAAATGCTTTTGAGAGCATTTTTACACCTTTATCTTTATAATAGACCATTTTAGTTTCACGATTAAGTGTTAAATCATCTATTTTAATCTGTTTATAACTATAGTATACAAAACTAGCTTTTTGAACTCTTGTGTCTACAATTTGTGCCTCTGGATATTGAGGCATTCCTACAAAATCATCAAATCCCATACGAAGAGCATTAATCTCATCTTTGTTATTTATCTTTTTTTGAAGAAGTATAAAAGAGGTATTCACAAACGTATATCGCAATTTTTTTATAGTTTTCACTGTCCCTGGACTAAGGGCAATATCTACGAGTATAACACTGTCATATTCACGTGACATAAAAAATAGCTCAGCATCCCACATATCTTCAGCTTCATCCACAAGACAATAGTCATCTTGTTCACAATATTCTGAAAATGGTGTATGTTCGCCAATGAGTAGGTAGCGCATCGAACCTCTTATCTTGGGTAAAATTCAAATGATATTGTACCAAAAAGTAGAAGTCGCTATAATAACATCAAAAAAATAGTAGCAAGATGAATAAAAAAGATTATATTTTAACCCCTGTGAAGCCCGAAGTTATAGAGTATGATGAAGAAAATGATGGTGGCGTAATTCCTGTTAGAGAAAAACTCATGAAAGAAAAAGAGACTCTAAAAAAGAAAATGCAACGTCAAAAAGAGGAACTAAGAGGTTCAAAAAAGGTCAAAAGATGAATGACAAAAATAGTTTATTAGAAGAAGCTAACAAATTGTATGGTGAAAAAAATTATGAAAAAGCTTTTGGAATCTATCACAAACTTGCAAAAGATGGTGTAGCACTTGCTCAAACGTCTATTGGTTTTATGTACCATAATGGTCAAGCATGTGCACAAGATTTTGAACAAGCACGCATGTGGTATGAAGAGGCATCTCGTGCAAATGAAGCATATGCTCAATTTAATTTAGGAATTCTATACTCAAATGGATTAGGTGTTGTAGTAGATGAGAATAAAGCATTTGAGTGGTTTATGAAAGCTGCTATGAATGGTGTAGAAAAAGCACAATATGAAGTTGCTGTGTTCTTGGAAAATCAAAACGATCTTGAACCAAATAGTGAAAGTGCTTACTGGTATGAAGAAGCTGCTAAACGTGGTAATTTAGATGCTTACAATAATTTAGGTGTTATGCTACGTGATGGTAAAGGTGTAGAGCAGAGTTATGAAAAAGCTTTTCATCTTTTTAAAAAAGCAGCAGAATCAGGACACCCTAGCGCACAATACAATCTAGGTTACATGTATGATAAAGGGTACGGTTGTAATCAAAATGGGGAATTATCTCTTCAATGGTGCCGCCAAGCTGCACACTCTGGTAACCAAAAAGCAAAAGATTTGATGTCAAAACTTCAACAAGATGGGACTGTCATTTTTTAAGATTAAAGTGTACCAGCCATACAATCCATAGCTTTAAAAAGCGGTTCACTTTTTAATTCATGTTTTAACATCTGTTTTGAAATGCTTTCTGAAAGATTAACAGGAACTGCTTTAAACCTAGGTGGTATAAGCTCAAAAATAATATGATTAGCAAGAGCGAACGATACTATCTCATCTGGAGCTTGCTCTACATTATCTGAATATCGAATTGAATCAACTAATACCCTATCAAGATTCCAATAACTTAAAATATCTGCTGTAATCTCAGCGGCTGTAATATTTAAGATATGTTCCTCAGCGACACGACACCCATGCTCCTCTACAATAGCTAAAAACTCTTCACCACGCTCTAAGTTTTCTATCTCTTTTGCAATTATTATCTGTCCGATATTGCCAAGCACAGCAGTTGTTGCTAAAGTATTTAAATCTGAAATACTAACCTTAGAATACCAACTAATCATCAAACGCATTCTCATTTGTGAGACTTCAAAAAACTTCTCAGTACTTATTCCATAACACTTTAAATCAATATTACCTAACTGATTTGCAACTTCAGCTAAAGAGAGAGCTTTTACTGCACGCTTACCAAAAAAACCAACTGCTCTCTCAATAGAATCCATACCTTGATTCCCATAAATTGGCATATTTGCCTCTTTTAGGATAAGTGCTGAAAATATTGTATCTCTCTTGACTGTCGCTACAATATCTCTAACAGAGGTATCAGGACTATCACATAAACGCTGAACTTTCATAATTGAATCAGGTAGTGGTTTGAGAGCTTCAACAATCTCTTGAAAAGCTTCATTTGTCATCTTAATACGTTTAGAACCATACCTAACCTGAGTCTTTTCTAATATCTGAGCTGATAACTGTCCCATATTTAAAGGTTTTATCATTGTACTAATACCATATATATTCAATTTCATAAGCAAAGAACGATTATAACTATCAAATAGCATGACTATAGGGAGCTTACTATCTGCTTGCATTATCTTTTTAACCATTGCAAAACCATTTATGCTCTCTTGCAAATTAAAATCACTAATCACAACTGATGGTTGATTATAAAGATAAATTTTAAATCCCTCTTTTGCATTATTGGAAACATGTACTGATTTAAATAATTTAGAAAAATTCTCTTTTAAAATATTACGAAGTTTGTCACTCTTTATTACAATCATAATAGAGAGTTTTTGCAATAACAATTTAGGATCACCTTGATCATAACTAAAACTAAGAGCATCCAAAAGTGCTGGACTTGTTTCACTAAGAACACCATCATTTGTCTCAAACTCGCTAACCCAAATTTTAATCTGCTCAGATACTGCCTCTAACCATGCAAAAAGTGATTTATTAGAAGGTGCTTTATTGTAATTGCGTAAAATACTAAGAACCTCTTCTGTCTTTTTTACAACATTTAAGATATCTTCAAAATCTAAATATGCCACTGTCGTTTTAAGTGCATTAAAATGTCTAAAGAGTGAATTTATTGCACTAGTGTATTCGTCATTATCTTTAAGTACCTCTACTAACTCACTCATCTCTAAACTTAAATTAATTATCTGTTGTTCAAATTGATCCATTATCTCTAATTGATGATCATTCAATTTTTACACCTTATTTATGATTGAACCGATTATAATTTAGAAATGTTATAATTCACCTTATGTTTACAGGACTTATAAGAGAAATCGCAAATGTTACAAGATTTGATGGCAAAACGCTCACATTAAATAGTAAGTATAAGCCCAATACTGGGGATTCAATAGCAATAAATGGAGCATGTTTAACAGTGACAGAAGTTTTCAATTCTGGATTTAGCGTAGAACTTACATATGAATCGCAAAAACTTTTAGCGACTGAACACTTAAGAGGCAATGTACATATTGAGCCTGCAATGCAATTAGGCGATAGAGTTGAGGGTCACATTGTTCAAGGTCATATTGATTGTACAGGTATTTTAAAATCTATTACCAAACAAAAAGATGGTGTTGATTTTTTTATAGAGATTGATTCAGAATTTTTAAACCTTGTAATCGAAAAAGGTAGTGTTGCAGTCGATGGAATTAGTTTAACAATAAATGATGTAGACAAAAATGGTTTTAGATTAACTATCATAAATTACACTATGAATAACACACTGTTTTCAAGTTATAAAATTGGTCGTAGAGTAAATATTGAAACAGATATGTTTGCAAGATACATCTTCTCAATGCTAAACACGAAAAAAGAACCCTCTTGGAGAGATATAGACTACATTAGTGCTCTTTATTAGAAATGTAATCTTTATCACATACTTTTCGTCTAACATCGTGTTATGATTGTGCATATAACATGAAAAAGGATTTATTGTGTGTATTCCTCATGGAGCTACTGGGAAACAGAGTACAAGTTATAAAATAACTGAGAGACCCAAAAAACATCTTACTAGAGTCTCTAAAGATGAGTTTGAAAATGGTAATCCAGATTTTAAAGATGAACGGATTATAAGTTATGCCCCAAAGCAGAGAAAAAAATCTTTGATAGAGTTACTGTTTAAGTAATAAATCCTTTGTAAAACTAGAGTATTCCGCATCATAAGTAGCGCGAGCCTCTTTGTTTCTTTGTTGCTTTAAAATCATATCTATCTCTTTTAATCCAGCTAACTCACTCTTTGATGCAATAGTTCCTGTACGTGTCTCTAAATTTTCATTCTCATAAATTTTTAAACTATTTTTATACATTGACATTCTAATAGGTGTAGCACTAGAGTATGTTGTAATGACACCATCTTTTTTTAACAATCTTGTTACATCGTTAAAATACTCATACGTCCATAGTAAGGGGTTCTTTTTTGGACTAAAAGCATCTTGATACACTATATCAAATGTTATATCAAGTTCATTCAGATACTCTCGTGCATTTCCAAAATATATCTCAATGCTACAGTGCGAATCTTCATAAAATCCAGTCTCACTAAGAGTTTTTATAATTTTTGTAAATGGCTCAAACTCTTTAGGATATGGAAAATTCACCAATGATTTTACTAAGTTTTCATCAAACTCAGGAGATTTAATATATACTTTTGTAGTTGAGTGGCGAAGATAATATAATGTACTTAAAGTGTTAAAACCTAAACCATAACAAATATCTAATATTGTCACTTCATCTTTTTGTGAAATTAAAGAAAAAGCTGGCTCAATATGTTTTTTTAGCGACTCTTTTAATGCTCCCTCTTTTATAGAGTGGTAGTGTTCATCAAACTCTTCGCTATAACATGTAAATGAACCATCTTCAGTAAGAATATTATTCAAAAGTTAAATCTCATGCAAACTTCTAAATATATATCCCTCTACAATATCATCAATATTAGATTTTGGAGCACAAAGCAACAGACCCATTTCATAATCTTCAAAATCTTCAAAATTTTGCTCTTGCTTATCAACAACCATATATTCACACACTCCTAAAAGTGGCTCATAACTAGCATGAAAAATTATCTCTACTATGGTGTTACTCTCATCAATCTCAACTTGCGCAAAATGTTTACACTTATCTATCGCACAAGTTGTTGCATTTTGAACATCATCACCATCAAGAGGGATGAGAAGATATGCCATTAATCTAACTTACTCAAATCTAATTGTAATGCTTCATTATCCATAATACCGATTTCATGAGAGAGAATATCATTTGCTATTTTTTTAGCATCTTCTAGTGAATGCATTGCATATGTACCACACTGATAAAGATTTAACTCAGGTATATCTTTTTGCTCTTTAACCTCTAAAATATCTTCCATAGATTCTTTCCATGCACGAGCTACAATGCTCTCATCAGGACGACCTATTGTACTCATGTAAAAACCTGTTTTACAACCCATAGGAGATAAATCAATAATCTCTGTATTATCTGAATTAAGATGTTCACGCATGAAACCTGCAAAAAGATGTTCAAGAGTATGAATACCCTCTGAACTCATCATGTCCACATTTGGACGATAAAATCTCAAATCATATACCGTTAAATCATCATGCTTTGGAGTTTGCATCTTCTTTGCAAGTCTAACCGCGGGAGCTGGCATTTTTGTATGGTCTACTGTAAAACTATCTAAAACTGGCATATAAATTCCTTAATATTTTTCGCTATATTAACACAAAATATCAATCTTGTAACTACTAAATTTTACCATATGCTTTAATAATATTCTAATTTATACTAAAATATAAAAATTAGTTATTACTTAGCAAACGCACAAAGATAATTTAAATTTTTTTGACTACCTTTTCATCTAAAATTTCGTAATCTTCTACACACTCTTATTCGTAATAACAACTTCATTATCCTCTACTAGAAGAACATATCATCATAGAACTTTTTAAGAGCAAAAGTCATAACTTACAGTCGCTACATCGGTAGAACTATCTAAAAAACCATCATCGCCCAATTTTTTAAATTCTCGTTCTAATTAAGTTTTTAAATATTCTAGCATTGAAATCAGTTCAACACTCATTTCAATATAAAAAAAGTTAATCACAATATCGAGTATAAAAGTAAAAGTTATAACAGCAAATTAAAAAGAATGAGTAATGGGGCAATCTTTGGAAATATTCTCTCAAAATGTCTTAATACTCCAGTATAGAACGAGCTTTACGAATACTAAATCGCTTCTTACTCTCTCTATAAGATTGTTATCTACGCTTTTACTTAAAGCTAAAACAACTATTTTTTAAAAGCGGAATACTTTCGCTTATGAAGAAGTTAATGAATGTTCATAGTGGACTCAACAAAAATTTAAAGTTGACAATTAAACACCATTATTTTTCATTAAGTCAAAATGACAAATTAACTCATCCTCAACTAGCTATATTCTTTGAGTAATCTTAAATTTAAGTTCTAATGCAATAATATTTTTACTATTATAATTTATATTGACATGAAATATTTAATAATCTCATTTAGATTAACACTTAAACTCATTAATCATCTCTTGTAGAGACCTAGCTACTGTAATTAACTCTTTTAACTCATATGCAATAGAATCTGTACTCTCTTGATTTTTACTTGATAAATCTTCTATTGTAGTTATATCATTTGTAATCTCTTCTACAAGCAATGAAATTTTAATACTATCTTCTCTTGAATTAGAAGCTAATTTACTTGATTCTTTCATAGCACTAGAGGTAACATTAATAGTATCACCAACTTCAGTTGATATATTTACAAGCGTTTCGATTTCATTAGCATTTTTGTTCATCTTATCACTAACTCCACTAATTGACTGAACTATGCCACTAACACTAATATCAATTTCAGAAAGACTAGCTTGTGTTCTATCTGCTAACTTTCTTACCTCATCAGCAACAACAGCAAAACCTCGACCATGCTCACCAGCTCGAGCTGCCTCAATTGCAGCATTTAGTGCCAATAAATTTGTTTGATCAGCAATATCTTTTATAGTCTCTAAAACGCCCTTAACTTGATTTGCATTATCTTTAAGACCTACTAGCTCATTTGATAACTCATGTTCTATCTGAACAAAGGAATTTATCTCTGAATTTAAAGTACTTATTGAATTAATTGAATTATCTAATTGATTACTAGCTTTTACAATTGTATCTTCTGTCTCTGAAGTAGCCTCAATAGTCTGTTTTAATACTAACTTTATAGATTGACTTTTATCCGTAGCTTTTGAGACAATTAATTGTTCTTTTTTAGAATCATTACTTATAGTGTGACTTGAAGTCTCAATTTCAGAAGCAATAGAGAGGTTTTTAAGACCAAGGGTCTTTACCTCTTTAATTGTATCTTGAATCATACTAATGAATTTATTTACCTCTTTAGCGGTATCTCCAAACTCATTACCATCAACATAGTCTAATCGTTTTGTTAAATCTTTGTCACCATTAACAAGCTCTGAAATACGTATTTTCAAGGTTTTAAGTGGTTTAAATATCTCTTGCATAAAGAATATACTAGCAACAATTGTAAATAAGACACCTGCTAGTACAAGCAAAACAAATAGGGTTGTATTTGCTTCATTAATGCTCTCATCAACTTTATCTAACGAGATTATAAGGTCGACTGCACCTAGCGCATTACCCTTTTTAGAGTTGAAATGACAAGTAAGACACTTATCTGTAGCTAACATTGGACTAACCATACGAATTGTATGATGGTTGTCCTCATTCTTTTCAACTACAATCGATTTTTTATTTTTTAAAACAGATTTAACAAGAGCATCATTGGTAAATTGTTCATTTGGTGCATATGTCTCAATTACTGCTTTAGACTTTATGACATCTAAATACTCTATACCCTCAATTGCTTTTGCAGAGTGAAGAGCATCTTCTACAATAGCTGGATCTCCTGCAAACATACTTCTTGTAACGGTTTGAAAAATAGATTGACTCAACATTAAAAGTGAATTTTTTGATGTTTTATAAGATAACTCATGCAGTGTAGACGAAAGATAATATGTAACGCTTACTAGACCTAAAACACTCGCTAAAAATAAACTTACTATTACTTTTGCTTTTATCGATTTAATCATAATATATAAAAATACCCTTAAATTGCAAATTAAGGGTAATTCTACTTATTTAGGACTTAAACTATAATCTTATTATTAGTATAATATAATTTTATTTATGAAAATTAAGAATAATAATATCATATTGATGAAATAGCCATAAAAGATAATGCGTACATAGCCCACATCAGCTTTTTATGGCTGTAGAAAACTAGATTGGTAATACTCTAATTTTATCTGAAAGTTTCTCTTTTAATGCTGCTTCAATTGCAAAAAGTGTACCTGTTGTACTACTAGCACAGCTTGAACATGCTCCTAGATAACGAATGTAGACATCTACATTTTCGCCCTCATCTTTAACATCAATAACTTCCATATTTCCACCATCCATAACAAGAAATTGACGAACATTCTCATCAACAACAGCATCAATCGCTTTAATACGCTGAACCATAGTCATTTTAAGAAAATCACCACTAAGACCAGCATCAGCAGCAGCACTCAACTTCTCTTGATCCATCTCAGCTCTTGTATTTGCTAAAATATCTACAAGATAATAATCACGCTCTTCATGACCACCAGGTTTAATACAAGACTTGCAAAATGCACCGGCTTTTGTATAATCTGTAACCTCTTCAACGGTTTTAAGATCATTTAATTTAATAACCTCTTGAAGAGTTGAAAGAGTAACACGTGCACATTCACACACAATAATTTCTTCTTCAAAACTCTCAGAATCAACACCTTTATACTCTGCTGCTGCTTTTTTAATTACATCATAAGCCATAACGGAGCAGTGCATCTTTTGAGGTGGAACAGCTGGTGTATTTTCTTCATCACGAAGTGCTTTTTCAACATCAATATTTGTGATTTTAACTGCTTCACTAACAGTTTTACCCTCACATAGTTCAACCATCATATCACTACTAGCAATTGCAGTGCCACAACCAAAACTTTTAAATTTTGATTTTACAATACGCTCATTTTCATCAACTGCCCAGTATAGACGAACAGCATCTCCACAACTCTCAGCTCCAAAATCTGCGACAATAAGTCTTGAATTAAGAGCATCTGCCTCTTCTTGTGTAATCTCACCTTGATGTCTTGGATTATTCATGCGGTCCGTTACAACATCAGAGTACTGATCCCATAATGATCCACCTAATAAATCTTCTTTTGCCATAATGTACTCCTTTTAACTATGCGTTGGTTCAACAGTTGCGTATGAACTAGAAATTGAGCGAAGACGATTAACTGCCTTATCAAACTCACCTATTGTATAATCTATCTCTTCTTCAGTTGTAAAACGACTTAAACTCAAACGTACCGCTGTATGAGCTAAATCAATGTCCTCACCGACAGCCATCATTGCTGTATTTGCCTCTAGGTCTTCACTAGCACAGGCACTTCCAGTAGAAACTGCTATTCCTGAATTATTCAAATCCCAAATCATCCCCTCGCCTTCAACTCCACGTACACTAATTAATACAGTATTTGGTGTCCTTAGGGCGCGATTTCCTACAGTTATCATATCCTTCATTCCAAGAAGAGCGTCTTCTAACTTATTTCGAAGTTCAACCATTTTTGTTGAACCACTCTTCATATAATCATTTGCAATCTCTAAAGCTTCGCCCATTCCTACAATATATGGGACATTCAAAGTACCAGAACGCCGTCCACTCATCTGTTCACCCCCATGCAATAATGGAGAAAGTTTTTGAGAATCTTTAATATAGAGTCCTCCAATACCTTTAGGACCATGAAACTTATGTGCTGAAAAAGACATAAAGTCCATGCCTATTTCTCTAACATTTACAGGAATCTTACCAACTGCTTGCACACCATCTGTATGAAAAAGAACACCCTTTTCTTTACAAATATCAGCAATCTCTTTTACTGGAAATGTCATTCCAGTTTCATTGTTCGCCCACATTATAGAGACAAGCGCTGTTTTATCTGTAATAAAACTTCCAACAGTATGCGCTTCCACAATTCCTTGATTATTTACAGGTAAATATGTGACTTTTACACCCTGCTCTGAAAGAAAACGACAAGCTTCTAAAACTGACGGATGCTCAACTTCAGTCGTCAAAATATGATTTTTATCACCATTTAAAATGTGATCTACCCAAACACTTTGAATAACCCAGTTATTACTCTCTGTTGCACATGATGTAAATACTACATCATCCTCATCAGCAGCACCAATTCCACTATATACTTGATTAATTGCTTTTTTAATACCAGCATGATTTCTTGTTCCAAACCTGTGTAAAGAGTTCGGATTACCATAGATTTCACTAAAATATGGAGCCATTGCTTCAGTTACCCTAGGATCAACCATAGTTGTTGCATTATTATCTAAGTAAACTTCCATTTATTTACTCCTCGTTAAGAATCGTATAAGATTGCTATTTTCTATATAGGACTATTTTTGTCTTATTTGATTTGTCGTATAATAGTCGAAGTTATGTAAGAGTTTGCTTAAGTTATTTAACTAACAACTTCTCTGAGTTTTTTTATAACATCTTCAAAAGGAATTGACTCTTTTGAACCTTGTCGTATGAAATCATTAAGTAGCTCTTTTTTAGATATTGCTTCATCAAGTTCAGCATCTGTACCACTCTCATATGCACCAATTCTAAGAAGCAATTCATTCTCCTTTAATAGAGAGTAAAGCCTTCTAAACTTCATAGCATCTGCTAAATGTTCAGCAGAAACAACATCATCCATAACACGAGATACAGAATTTAAAATATTAATTGGTGGATAAACACCAAAGTCAGTAAGTTCACGACTAAGAACAATATGCCCATCTAAAATTGACCTGCTCTGATCAGCTATAGGATCACTCATATCATCACCTTCTACCAAAACTGTAAAAAATGCCGTAATAGAACCACTATTATTCTCTTTTCCAGCTCGTTCCATGAGTTGTGGCAATAGCGTAAGGCTCGATGGCGGATAACCTTTTGAAGTAGGTGGTTCACCAAGAGCTAAGCCAATTTCACGTTGAGCCATTGCAAAACGAGTAATACTATCCATCATAAAAAGAACATCTCTACCATTTTTTTTAAAATGTTCAGCAACGCTCATAGCAGCAAATGCACCATACTTTCGCATTAATGGTGAATCATCACTTGTAGCTACAACAATTACAGTATTTTCTAAATTACCACCTAAGTTTTTCTCTATAAATTCAGGAACTTCACGCCCACGCTCACCAATAAGTGCCACAACTTTTATTGGTGCAGATGAGCCTCTTACAATCATACCCATTAACGTAGACTTACCAACCCCTGAACCTGCAAATATACCAAGTTTTTGCCCCTTACCACAACTAAGAAGGGCGTCTATTGAGCGTATACCAACACTAAACTGCTGATCTATCATGCCTCTATTCATCACGGCTATTGGCTCTTTCATAATTGGTTCATAAGAGTTACAATCTATTTTACCTAGATTATCAATAGGTAACATAAAAGGGTTGACAACACGACCTAAAAGTTGATTACCAACTGGAATTTGCAATCCACTTTCATGCAAATACACAATATCACCTACTCTAAAACCCTCAATAAATGTAAAAGGGGTAATACTAAAAGATTGATTTTCAATTTCTGTTACCATACCAATAGTCTCTAATGACTTACTACTAGACACCATTCTAACAGTGTCGCCAATGCTAACAAGTAAACCACGAGCTAAAATAACAGTTTGACTGATTTTTATAATTTCTCCAAAAGCTGGAGAGAGGTTATGCCCTTTTATTTTTTCACGCAAACGCTGCAGTGGCATAAAAAAAGCTACTTAAAAGATGGAACTGAGACATTTAATGCGTGCATAAACTCTTCTTGGACTTTACTTTTAGTGAAAACACCCCTATATGCCAATGTAGAAGTCGTAGAATGAACTTTTTCAACACCCCTCATCTCCATACACATATGTCTTGCATGCACCATAACTGCAACACCTTTAGGTGCAATTGCTTCATCAAAAGCATTGGCTATCTGCTCTGTCATCTGTTCTTGTATCTGCATTCGTCTAGAAAAGACTTCAACTAAACGTGGTATCTTTGATAAACCAACAACCTTAGTATCTGGAATATAGGCCAAATGGACTCTTCCAATAATTGGCAATAAATGATGTTCACACGTAGAGTAAAACTCAATATCTCTAACTAGTACCATTTGAGAATTTGTACTCTCAAACATAGCAGAGCGCAAAATTTTTAGGGCATCTTTACCATACCCTTCATACATTTTTTCGTATGCTTTTCTAACACGAGATGGTGTTTTCTGAAGCCCTTCTCTATCTGGATCTTCTTCAACATAGCGTATCATAGTCTTAAGAGCTGCCTCAAATTCATCTTTTGTTGGCTTCATTTTATCACCTCACAATATTGTTATCGCAATTATACCTCTTTTAAATTGCATACAAAGTAAGTTTTAGGTATTATTACCAAAATTTTTTTGATAGAAGAGGTAACTTTTATATGGATATAAAAATCAATCGTGTCAATAGCGCAAACGCAACTATAAGCGCTACTATTCCAAATGACATCGTGCAAAGCCACTTAGATAAGATTGCAAAAGAGCTTAGTAAAACTGCAAATATAGCAGGTTTTAGGAAAGGTAAAGTTCCAGTAGCAGCAGTTAAGAAGCAGTATGGAGACAAACTTATCCAAGATGCTGAATCACAAGCACTACAAGATGTTCTAAATAGTGGACTTGAAAAATTAGAGATTGATAAAAATAATCTTATTGGTGAACCTCAAATTACTAAATTAGACAAACAAGATAGTGGCATTGAAGTAGCTGTAAGTGTTGCTATACGTCCTAAAATAGATCTTGGAGATTACGCTTCAATAGTTCCAGCTGTTACTAAACCATCTGTTAATGATGATACTGTTACAAAAAGAATTGAAGAGCTTGCAGAAGCACAAACTCCTTATATAAAAATTGAAAAAGAGCGCGCGCTTGCCAATGGTGATATGGCATTAATAGATTTTGTTGGAACAGTTGATGGTGAAGAGTTCAAAGGAGGAAGTGCAGAAAACTTTTCATTAAAAATTGGAAGTTCTCAATTTATCCCAGGATTTGAAGAGCAGATGATTGGTATGAATAGTGGCGATAAAAAAGATATAAAAGTAACTTTTCCAAAAGAGTATCAAGCAAAAGATTTAGCCGATAAAGAGGCAAATTTTGCTGTAACTTTAAATGAAATTCAAGAGAAAGGTTCACTATCAATCGATGATGAACTTGCTAAAAAACTTCTTCCAAACGAAGAAAATGCGACACTTGAGACTTTAAAAGAGAAAACAAAAGAGCAAATAGAAGCAGAAGAGATTAGTAAACTTTACAATGAAGATTTAAAACCTAATTTAATGAAAACGTTTGTAAAAAACTTTGACTTTGATTTGCCTGACTTTGTAGTTGATCAAGAAGTGGACATTGCTGTAAACAAAGAAGCAGGAACAATGAGTGAAGATGAAATTAATGAAATTAAAGAAAATGCCGATAAACTTAGTGAGCTTAGAGAGAGTAAACGTGCTGAAGCAATAGAGAGTGTGAAAGCTACTTTTATCGTTGACGCACTTGCTAAGGCTGAAGAGATTACTGTTAATGAAGAAGAGGTTATGAGAACAATTTATTACGAAGCTTATCAAATGGGTCAAGATCCAAAAGCTATGTATGATCAGTATCATAAAGCTGGTTACCTACCAGCAATTCAGATGTCAATGGTAGAAGATAAAGTTCTAAGTAAACTGCTTGATGCTAAAATGGAAGGCAAATAATTATGAGCTATATCCCCTATGTTATCGAAAAAAGCAGCCGTGGGGAGCGTTCATATGACATTTACTCACGTCTTCTTAAAGACAGAATCATTATGCTTACAGGCGAAGTAAATGATGCTGTAGCTTCTTCTATTGTTGCACAACTTCTATTTTTAGAAGCAGAAGATCCTGAAAAAGATATATACTTTTATATAAATTCTCCAGGTGGTGTTATTACAAGTGGTATGAGTATGTTTGACACTATGAACTACATTCGTCCTGATGTAAGTACAATCTGCATAGGTCAAGCTGCTTCAATGGGCGCATTTTTACTAAGTGCTGGTGAAAAAGGAAAACGTTACGCTCTTCCACATTCAAGAATTATGATTCACCAGCCATCTGGTGGTGCACAAGGACAAGCTTCAGATATTGAAATTCAAGCAGAAGAGATTTTGCGTATGAAAAAAGAGTTAAACAAAATTATGGCAGAACAGACTGGTCAATCTATTAAAAAAGTTGAAAAAGACACAGAAAGAGATTACTTTATGAGCGCACAAGAGGCACTAAAGTATGGTATAATCGATAAGATTTTAGAAAAAAGCATACCAGAAAAAGATTAAGGAAAAGTAGTGGCACCTCCAAGAAGAAGAAGAAGTGTATCGGCATCTGGCTCAACCCCAGTAGCCACTCCTAGTGCTGTGCAACCACATGACTTGGGCGAGGATAATGCATCTAGTGATCTTGAAGTTTATGCGCAAGAGGTAATATCTGCGCTAAATGAAGACAACCTTCCTCCTACACCAAATAACTACTCTTTATACTTTGATAGAAATTTAGAAAAAAAGAGCGAAGCACTACGTAAAGAGATTTCACAAGTTTTAGAGTTTGAAGATAGCTCTGATGATGAAAAACAGATACGCATGGAAAAGAGTTTAAAACAAGGTTTTACCTCTATAAAATCAGTTCTTCAAGTTACAGCCACTCTTTATAAGAATATGGCTTTAATGTCAAAAATTTTAGAAAAACGTCAAAAAGAGATTGGTGGTAATACTTCTCCTGTACTTGTAAAAGGTACAATTACTTCATTACAAGATGACTTAATTAAATTAAGTACTATTGTAAAAAAACAGACTGATTCTATGAAAGAATCTTACCAAGAAACAGCAGATATTGTAAAAGATGTTGAAAACAATACAATTTTTGATAATCAATATGGTGTATATAATAAGCGCTACTTACTAGCAAAATTAGAACAAGAAGCAAACTTAATTAAAAAATTCAGTCATACAAGTACTCTTATGATTATATCTTTAGCAAAAGAGATGTATGCTACAGGTAATGATAAAACTACAAAAATGATGACACGGACAATTGCAAGACTACTTCTTAAGACTTCACGTCGTAGTGATGTTGTCTCTCACTATGGTGAAGGTGTTTTTGCAATGTTACTTACACATACAGATACATTTAGCGCACAAAAAGCGAGTGAAAGACTTGGCGACCTTGTATCAAATAGTAACTTTTTTATGGGGAATAAAGAAATCCAATTAAAAATTAGCATTGGTATTTCAACTATTACTCCTGAACGCTCTGTTGAAGAGACAATTGTATGTGCATTAGAAGCTATGGATAACGCAAATGATGACCCTGAAAGCTTCTTTTACCTCTGTTCAAAAGATAAATAAATTTGCTACTACAAATTGTCACCTATCCAGATAAAAGATTAAAAACAAAATCAGCTGAAGTAGAGGAGTTTAATAATGAGCTTCATTTATTGCTAGATAATATGTACGAGACTATGCTTGAAAATAATGGTGTTGGACTCGCCGCAATTCAAGTTGGAATATCAAAAAAAATTTTGCTTGTTAATATCCCAGACGAAGATGGGACTCAAGATAGAGATAATCTTTATGAAATTATTAACCCTGTAATAGAAGAGACAAAAGGTATAACTCAACATCAAGAGGGGTGCCTTAGCGTTCCTGAGTTCTATGAAGATATAGAGCGTTTTGAGAATATTACACTAAGCTATCAAAACCGCCATGGAGAAAAACTTAAAATTGAAGCTACAGAAATACTTTCAATTGCAATTCAACACGAAATTGATCACCTGAATGGAAAACTTTTCATAGATAAACTTCCATATGGAAAACGAAAAAAATTCGAAAAAGAGTACAAGAAACTTCTTAAGCAAAAAAAGGCGTGAAACTCTTAAAATGCGCATCATTTGATGGTATCGATGCTAAAGAAATTGATGTTGAAGCATCTTTAAACAAAGGTCTACCATCTTTTAATATAGTTGGTTTAGCATCTAATGACATTCAAGAATCACGTGAAAGAGTAAAGGCTGCCTTAACAGATTCAGGCTTTAAATTTGCTCCAATGAAAATAACTGTTAACCTATCTCCTTCAAGTCTTAAAAAAGATGGAAGCCATTTTGATCTTAGCATTGCCCTACTCATTGCACTTCATGACACAATAAGCTACTTTGATAATTGGTTTATTTTTGGTGAACTTGGACTAGATGGACGAATTAAAGAGACCCCAGCAATTTTTGCACTACTTCTATCTTTAGCAAAACAGTTAACACACTTTAGAGCATTAATACCAACAAGTGCGTTAAAGAAATGCCGTTCTATTCCAGGTATTGAACTTCTTGGTGTACAAACATTAAAAGAAGCAATAGAAATCTTCTCCAATGAAAAAATATCAACGCTAAAAAGTATCCCAGTTAATCTGCCAATAGTAACTATAGAAAAACAAAATTATTATACACACTCTAAATATAATCTTGATTTCAAAGATGTAAAAGGACAAAAAAGAGCAAAAAGAGCAGCTCTTATTGCAGCAGCAGGAGAACATAACCTCTTACTAGATGGAAGCCCAGGTAGTGGCAAAACTATGATAGCAAGAAGAATGCAATATATTCTCTCACCATTAAGCCACAATGAGCTACTAGATATAACTCAAATTAAATCTTTCGACAATGAAGATAGTGAATTTAGTGCGATAAGACCATTTCGTTCAGTACATCATAGCGCATCAAAAGCGAGTATTTTAGGCGGAGGTGCACATAAGGCAAAAATTGGAGAAATTGCTCTAGCTCACAGAGGCATACTATTTTTCGATGAACTTCCACACTTTCCTAAAAATATTTTAGAAGCACTAAGAGAACCATTAGAAGATCGTAAAATTTTAATTTCTCGTGTCAATAGTAAAATAATCTATGAAACAGATTTTATATTTGTATCTGCTATGAACCCTTGCCCTTGTGGTAATCTCTATAGCACAAAAAGAAGTTGTAGATGTACTGACTTAGAAATAATACGATACAAAAACCGTCTATCTGAACCACTATATGATCGTATTGATTTATATGTACAAATGCAAGAGAGTAATCACTCTGACAAAGCTAGTGAAAATTCACAAATAATGCATTCACATGTATTACAGGCTCTAAAAGAGCGCATGAAAAGAGGTCAAAATGTACCAAATGGACGTTTAAATGAAGCAGATACAGAAAAATATTGTCATTTTGATGAAGAGTGTGAAAAACTATTAATTCAAGCTAGTCAAAAGTTTGCACTATCTGCTAGATCAATCGGCAAGATAAAACGTATTTCCAGAACAATTGCTGATTTAGCAACTCACAATAGTATAAAAAAAGAGCACATTAGTGAAGCACTAGGATTTAGAAAACGCTAATTTGTATAGCCTTATTTAGATAACTTAGATACCACATCAAGCTTATTCTTCTCTTCAATTTTAGCTACTGCTATTTGATAAGCTTTTAATATTGTATTAGTGTAATTTGTTTTATTTTTACTATCAAACCTTGCGAAAAAATCGTTATACAACTCTATAAACTTTGTAATTTCTCCAATTGTACGCATATCAATATATGCACCTTTGCAGATTGCCACTACAATCTCTATAACTTTTTGAGTACGTTGTGGTAAATCAGTAATTTCCATCTCTTTTTTACCATCAGGATAACTCTTATCTTCAGTGCGAAAATGCACAAATCTATAAACAATTGCTGTCATACCATCAGCAGTGCGCTTCATTCCCTCTCTATTTCCAGACATATAATCACGAATTTCAGTAAGAGTCCAGCTTTTCATCTCTTCTGCTAAAGTCTCTATTGTTGTCTTCTCTTTTACAACTTCATTTTTTACATCTTTTTTATCACTACTACCAAAAAGTGAACCAAACATTGTTGGACTCCATTATTAAACTATTATTATTTTTTCTAGCATTAAGTGTTCCATTGTCAACAGCAGAGTTAAAATAGGCAGTATGAAAGACTGCTAAGAAGTAGTTTTTACAACTAAGAGCTTAAAAGAACAGATTAGTTCTGTTAAAGTTTTCTTTCAAATAATTAAAAGGAGGCTTATGCTTAAAAAAGGTGAAGTAAAAATGATACATAAGATGTTCAAAGATGGGCTAAGCAAGAGTGCTATAGCTCGTAAACTTGGTATAAGTATAGATACAGTTGCTAAATATGCAAAATTACCAGAAGGTCATATTCCTGCGATTAAACGTGAGCCAGTAGATACAACAGTAGACCCTTACCTTCTAAATATAGTAAGAGTGCTAGAAGAAGCTCATAAACTAGGTGTTCTAATCTTCTGACCTTATATTGCAGATGAGTGATGCTAAAAAGGAGAAGCGATATGATGCATATATTCGCCAAGCTATCATGACTCCATCTCTACTGGTTATAGATGAAATAGGTTACTTTCATATGAATAAAGAAGATGCTCATCACTTCTTTCAAGTTATCTCTAGGAGATACGAACGTGGTGCAACTATCGTAACTTCAAATCTTATTTTTAGCCAATGGAGTGGAATATTCGCAAATGATAAAGTTGTTACTACGTCTATACTTGACAGATTACTACATCATTCTCACGTCATAAATATTCTTGGTGATTCATATCGCTTAAAAGAGAAAAAAGAAGAAGGTATAGTTAATTCAGATTTATATAAGTTTAAAAATAAAAATTCAGAAAAAGGAGTAAAGTAATCCTCGTCGCTTAAAGTTACAATTCGTAACTCTTTTTACGAATAACTGCTGAATTTAACTCCGCCCTTGACAGATATAGAAAACGCTAAATTTTTTCCTCTTTTCTAGCTTGCTCTTTGCATAAACCTATTGGAGTAATTTCTAATTTAATTTTTTCTATTATGTTTCTTATAAAATTTATAGAATATTTATAAATCTTCACACAATCTTGACAAAAGCTTTTTAAACTCCTTTTTGAAAAAAAAAATGGAGTTAAACCATGAAAAAAGCTATAAGTTTATTAGTCGCTTCTACAGCAACAATCACGTTAATGACCGGATGCGGGGATTCGTATAAATCAGATGAAGCAAAAAATGTCTCTAGTGTAAATAACAGCTTAGGTTCATCACAAAGAGTAGTAAACTATCTTATTGATGTACAGAACAATTTATCTCTGTATACTTTTGATAAAGATGCGTTGAATAAAACTAACTGTGATGCAGAGTGTCAGAAAAAATGGCCTATCTTTACCGGTGGCAATACCGAAAGTACGGATATAGAGGTATTTGATACAAATACAAAGCACTTAGCGTATAAAAAGCATCCAATGTACTTCTTTGCGGCAGATAAAGTTGAAGGTGATGTCAACGGAGATAATGTTAAAGATGTATGGCATCTGATTTATGCACCAGCAGGATCTAATGATTCTCAAACAAAATTTTCACAATCAAAAAACAGTATGACACAAACATATTTGACTGGTGCAAACGGCATGACACTTTACACGTTTGACAAAGATACTACTAATCAAAGTAACTGTGACGGTACGCCTGACACACTGCCTTTAAATAGCTGTGAAGCAAGATGGCCGGTATTTTATACTGAAGATTTTTCAAATCTGCCTCAAGGGTTAAATGCTACGGATTTTGGCACAATTGAAAGAGATCTTACAAAAACGTTAAAAGACAGTAATGGAAATGCTATAGCTACAAAACAGACTACCTATAAGGGTATGCCTCTTTATTATTGGTTTAAAGATGCAAAAGCGGGTGATACGACAGGTGACTGGGTATCTGGTGTTTGGCATGTTATAGAGTTGGCAGCGAAGAAAACAACTCCAACAAGTACAGTAGCTACAACATCTCCAAGTACTACATCTGAAACCATAACATTACCGGTCGAAACTACAATTTATACCGCGGCTGCAGCTGAAAAAGGAAAAGCGGTCTTTACAGATCCAGCTAAATGTGCAAGTTGTCACGGTGCCGATGGGCAAACGCCTCCTTTAGGTGTAGATAATGTCATTGCAAAATATGGTGATGCTGCTCTTATTGATCAAAAATTAAAAGATATGCGTGGTGATAATCCAAACAATAGACATTCTGCTATGGTATCTGTTGCAAAAAATTTATCCGATGAAGCAATTATTAACTTAAGCGCATTTATCGCAACGCTAAAGAAGTAAAATTATGAAAAAATTTATTTACCTACTTTTTCTTGCTCTTATGAGCAAGGAATTAGTAGCTTTTGAACCCGGACAGTTGAGTTTAGATACTCCAAATGTACTTTTACAAGGGGAGGGTTCATTTGGAATTAGGCATAGATTTTACGGTGAAATTGATGATAAAGACAAACTTTTTGGTGCTGATGATGGCGGTAATATGTACCTATCATTGAAATATGCGATTAAAGACAATTTAGTTTTAGGGGTTGATCACACTCGTTATCAAAATGCATACGGAATAGGTTTGGAGTATTCACATGATTTTACTTGGTTAAAAGCTGCAATACGAGCCAATGGCTTTCGCTTGAACAAGGGGTTAGATAAATATCATTCAAGTTATCAGACAATTTTAGCATTACAAACTCCAAACTATCTTGAACATATAAACCTTAGTACAAATTATGGATATGATGCTTATTACAAACACCAAATAATGGGTGTCGGAGTAGATATCAATGTTAATAACTTTATTCCATATCTAACTTTTACGGAAAAGCTCTCTCTTTTAGCAAATTACTACCCGCAAATAGACAAAGTGAGTGGAGTTTCACAAGAACATAACAGTTACTCATTTGGTATAAAGTTTCAAACGAATGCACACCATTTTGAGATACTGGCTACAAACTCAATACATATGGATCCAAGATCATTGTCAATAGGTACTAATAGTAGTAAATTGCATCTTGGATTTAATATCAATAGAAAATTTTAAATTGAGGAAATTGTTATGAAGTATATTATTACACTCATATTAATTTTTACTTCCCTTTTGGGAAGTGATGGATACCATGCATATAACACAAAGTTACCTAAGCTTTTTATAAGTGATAATAACCTCACTTTTAATGAGATTAAAGATTATCAAAATTATAAGATTGTCGCTACTCACTTTAGAAATGACAAATATGAACTACGTTACATTCTTGCAAACCATATAGGTTATAATGCGTTAAAAAACGGACTAAAAGTTATGCCTGAAGGTAGTAAATTTGTTAAAATCGGCTGGTCGGTAAAAGAGATGAGCCTGTTTCCTAAAGCATTGGAGGCTGACAAAATTCAAAGAATAGAGTATATGGTAAAAGATTCTAAAAAGTTCAATCATAACGGTGATAACTGGGGATATGCAAGATTTGTTAATGGCGCGAAAGGGTATAAAAGCTGGACACACGGAACTAAAGGGTGCATTAGTTGTCATGTTAGTGCAAAAGAGAGTGATTATCTATTTACTCAGTTACAATCTACATTCTAAATATGAAGTATAAAATCCTAATCGTCGAAGATGAATTAGATATAGTTACATTAATTCAAAATCGTCTTAACAAAGACGAATATGACGTGCATGTAGCTTTAGACGGTGCAAAGGCACTAGAGCAAATTCAAACCCAAGAGTTTGATCTAGTATCATTGGATATTATGCTACCGGAAATTGACGGTTTAACTCTTTGTGGGGAACTTCGGGGGAAGAATGTGAATACTCTCATTGTCATTGTGAGTGCACTTGATTTAAATGAGAGTAAGGAAAGAGCATATAGTTTAGGGGCAGATGACTATATATCAAAACCTTTTCAACCAAAACTACTGGCACTAAAAATTGCATCTTTGCTGCATAGAAGATCGCAGTTACTTCAATCACCTTTACAACATACAAAATTTATTCAACACAATAGTGCATTGCAAAGTTTTTTTATCAATAATGAGCATTTGTTGCTTACGCCGAGTGAATATCTTATTTTTGAGACTCTTTATAACAATCCTATTAAAATATTCTCAAAAGATGAGCTGTCGCAAATCTTATACAATGAGAATCTTGGAAATATAGACAGAGAAGGTATCCGAACACATATTTATACACTAAGAAAAAAGATTTCTCGCCTAGCTAAAGAGGAGATAATACAGACTATACGCGGGGTAGGTTTTACCCTTTATAAGGATTTAAAAACTCTATGAGTATGAAGTATAAGATTTTACTGCCTCTATTAACTATGGTTGTATTTGTTGTAAGTACAATCAACTACCTATACACACGCTACGTTGAGGAGTACATCACAAAAACCTCTCTAGAGCAACTTGAAGTAATCGGTAGTATCACTGAAGATAAAATAGATCTCTATATTCAACAAATGCGTGATAAATTGGAACTCTTTAACACCCGTATGTACCTATTTAACAAACTAAAAGAGTATGAGAAGTCCGAAAGTTTAAAAATTAAAAATATAGTCTCTAATATTTTAAAATTTTCCTTTTCTACTGAAAAAGATATTATAGATATTGTGATACTTGACAGCAAGTTTAGAGTAATTGCATCTAAATTAGGAAAAGTAGATTCAAATAACAGATTTATTAAAAAAATTTCACAAACTAATCAACATGCTCCAATGACAAAGTTAGAGTATGTGAATGACCATATGATGCCCTTTATGTACATTAGCTCTCCACTTCTAGATGGTGATAAATTAATCGGAACCTCAATATTTGTCATAAAACTAAGATACCTGAATACCTTACTAACAAATGATATTGATATCGGAGAAACCGGGGAAGTATTTATGGGTAGTAAAAATAACGATAAATTAATACTTTTTACACCTTTGAAGTTTGCTAAACATCCAAAGTACTGTACCAATCCCGGTTTTAATAAGTATATATCAAAACAGATTGCCAATGCAGATACAACGCATTATACACTTAAGAATGCACGAGATTATAGAAAAAAACAGGTGGTGCTGTCACTTCACTATAATAAAGTACTTGAATCGGTAATCGTAGTAAAAAAAGATATTGAAGAGCTGATGGAGCCCGTTAAGCAGATGAGAAAATACCAAATGATAGTTTTGAGTATAGGTATCTTGTTTATCATAGGCTTAAGTCTCTTAATATCAAACGGGATTATCAGATCAATTCAAAGTATTGTTCGAATTACATCAAAAATTTCTAACGGAGAGTTTGATGAGAGAGTAGAACATTACGGCAAGGATGAATTAGGACGTCTAGCACAATCGGTCAATAAAATGGCAAATTTTATGATAAATGCCAACCAGATAGCAGAAGCTAAGGTAAAAGAGCAGACAAAATTACTTCAAGAGAGTAATGAAAAACTAAAAGATCACAACGAAAATCTTAGCACTGTTATTAAATCTCTTTCACATGATATAAAAACACCTTTAACTATAATAGACGGCTATTTAGACGAACTCAATGATGAAATAGTCAAATATGATGATATACCAAAAGTAATCAGTATACTTAAAAGAGAGACTGCATATCTTAATGAGCTATCTACAGAGGTGATAGATTATATACAATCACGCGATTTGAAGATTAATAACCAAGAAATGATAATTTTGAACTATTATCTAAATCAAGAGGTTTGTCCCTTAATCCGTGTACCAAAAAATGTAGAATTGATTTGCAAAGTACCACTAGATACGTTGATTTATTTTAATAAAACTACATTGAAAAAAATTCTTATCAACCTTCTTCATAATGCCTCTAAATTTACAAGTGAAGGCTATATCATGATAAAATCAAACGATAATAGAATCATTGTCGAAGATAGCGGTGTTGGTATTGACATAAAATATTCTAAAATGATTTTTGAGCCCTTTTATAGTATAGATCAAAGTAGAAACAGAGAAAAGAACGGTTTTGGGTTAGGGCTCTCCATCGCTAAAAATCTAGCAAAAAAAAATAGCTATAACTTATACATTGATGCGACATATGCAAAGGGGGCTAGATTTATTTTAGAACAACTACCAACAAAGAGGTAAATTCGATAACTAGCAGAGGAAAAACACTAAAACCTTGCCTTAATCTCTAACTTAATCTTCTCTTCAAATTTCATCACGGCAATTTGATATGCTTTGAGTATTTTTTGTACGTACATATCCTTATTTTTCATATCATAATATTTAAAAAAACCGCTATAGAGTTCAATAAATTTTGTTATCTCCACAAGAACCTTTCCATCAACATACGCTCCCTTGTAGATAGAGATAACAATATCCATAACTTTTTTTGAACGCTACGCAAGATCTTCTCTTCCCATTTCACGTTTACTTTTAGGATAGCTCTTATCTTCAGTGCGAAAGTTTGCAAATATATGTACAATTGCCGCCATTCCCTCAGGAGTTGGAGGCATATCCTCTCTTCCTCCTGAGATATATGTACTTATATCAGTGAGAGTCCACTTACGCATCTTTTCAGCCAACTCTTCTTTTGATGATTTTTTTCTCTTTCTTTTCCTCTTTTTTCTCTTCTTCTTTCTTAGAACTGCCAAAAAGTGAACCAAACATTGTTGGACCCCATTATTAAATTATTATTTTTTCTAGCATTAAGCGTTCTATTACATTAAAATACTGAGACAACCCATTTCGTAATAAAATAACCACCAATAACAAGCCATGCGAACATTAAAGATGCTGAATAAAGAGGTGCCATTCCAAGTCCTTTAAATTTCGACATTCTAGTCTCCATTCCAAGTGCTGTCATAGCAATTGTAAGTAAAAATGTATCTACTTGATTAATCCAATCGACAATACTAAGTGGTAAAACACCTAAAGAATTTACACCACTCATTCCAACAAAATATAGAGCAAACCATGGAATAACAAGCTTTATAGTACCACTACTACTATTCTCTTTTCTAGCCTTAAATGAAAGATATAAACCAAGTAATATAAGTCCAGGGGCAATCATCATAACTCTTGTCATTTTTACAATAACAGCAGCTGTAGCAGCTTCTGAATCTGCTCCATCAATTCCAACACCAACAGCTACAACCTGAGCAACTTCATGAATTGTGCCACCAACATAGATACCAAATTCACGTGAAGTCATATCTAATAATCCAGATGAGTACAATGCTGGATATAAAAACATTGCTATAGTTCCAAAAAGAACAACCATAGAGACAGCAATTGCAGGCTTATGCGCCTCTGATTTTAGTACTGGTTCAGTTGCCAAAACTGCAGCCGCCCCACAAACTGAAGCACCTGACGCGGTTAAAATCGATGTGTCTCTATCTAATTTAAACCACTTGATACCTGTATATGTTCCAATAAGAAACGTACTAACAAGCATTATTAATGAGACCATAAAACCTTCCATTCCAACATTAGCAATCTGCTGAAATGTAATCCTAAAACCATAAAAAACTATTGCAAAACGCAAAATCTTTTTTGCTGAAAAAACTATACCAGGGTTCCACTCTTTTGGAAGCTCATTTCTAAGTGTATTAGCATAAAAAATACCTAACACAATCCCTATAACTAAAGGACTTATACCAAGTTTAGCAATAGCTGGAATTTCTGAAACATACGTCGCTGCAAGTGCAAAAAGTGCCACAAAAACAATACCACTGATCGTTGAATTTCTATTCTCTTTTGAAAATGCCATAAATCTACTCTTTGATTCAAATTTTAAACGCATTATACTATAATCACAAAATGCAAAAACTTTTTTATGATATAAACTTTTTAGACAAAAGATGTTACGAGCAATTCAAGCTTAGTGAAGAGCTATTGATGGAACACGCTTCATATGCCTTATACAAATTTATCTCTAACAAATTTTCCAAAGATAGTTCTATTTTAGTAGTTTGTGGAAATGGACATAATGGTGCTGATGGTATCACCCTAGCAAGATTACTTAAAAATGATTTTAATGTCACGCTCTATTTAGATAGTCCACCAAAGTCAAAATTAGCAAAACTACAATTAGAGCGTGCAGATGCTGTAAATGTTACAAAAACTGATAAAATAGAGGATGCTGACATAATAGTAGATGCACTATTTGGTAGTGGTTTAAATAGAGCATTAAAAGAGCAACATCTAAAACTTATACAACAGCTAAACTCGCTTAGTGGTCAAAAAATAGCCTGTGATATACCAAGTGGATTAATGCAAGATGGAACACTAAGTAGTACTGTATTTAACGCAGATATTACTATAACAATGGGTGCTTTAAAAAAATCTCTTTACAGTGATATGGCAAAAAATGTAACAGGTGAGATATTAGTAGCCAACCTTGGGCTTTCTCGTTCAATTTATGAGACTAACTCTAACTGGAATATACTTGACTTAGATGATTTAAAACTACCTCATAGAGTAAACAAAAATAGTCATAAAGGTACATATGGACATTTGGCTCTACTTTGTGGTGATAAGGAAGGAGCTTCTATAATTGCAGCAAAAACAGCTTTAAATTTTGGTGCTGGACTTGCTACATTAATTACTCATGAAAATCCTCAGATTCCATATGAGATTATGAAAAGCTCAATACTTCCTGAAAATTGTAGTGCTATATGTGCTGGTATGGGACTTGGCAATAGTTTTGGCACTAATGATTTAGAAGATATGCTACTAGATTCTAAATTACCTCTAATAATTGATGCTGACCTATTTTATAATCCTATAATTACTAAACTAATTAAAAAAAACAGTATTGTCATCACTCCTCATCCAAAAGAGTTTGTCTCACTTTTAAAGCACTTAGATATTGCAAACATAGATGTAGATGAACTTCAAAATAGTAGGTTTAAATACTCCGAAGAATTTTCAAAACGTTATCCAAATGTTGTATTACTCCTAAAAGGTGCTAATCCAATTATTGCATATAAAAATATTTTTTATATAAATCCTCACGGTACTAACAACCTAAGTAAAGGTGGAAGTGGAGATGTTTTAAGTGGTATGATTGGCGCTCTTTTAGCACAGGGATACTCAGCACTAGAAGCTACTATAAATGGCTCTTTAGCACATGTTAGCGCTGCAAATAGAGTTAATAAAAATAGTTATGCGATGACTCCAAATGACCTTATAGAAGAGATTGCATGTCTTTAGGACGAGTTGTTGTACTTTTTAGTGGAGATGGAACTAACTTATCTAACATAATTGAGACGTTGCACAAAACCAAACAAATAGATATTGTTGCTGCTATTTCAAACAAAGCTAATGCTAAAGGGGTGCAAATTGCACAAAAGGTTCATATCCCAGTAGAGATAATAGAGCATACAAACTTCAATAATAGAGAAGAATTTGATGAATCTTTGGTTAAAATTATTCAAAAATATAAACCAGACTTAACAGTTTTAGCTGGATTTATGAGAATATTAACTCAAGTTTTTACAACACAAATAGCTGCAATAAACCTTCATCCATCTCTTTTACCACTTTTTAAAGGTTCAAATGCACTTAAAAATAGTTTTAATAGTGGTATGACAAAAGGTGGTGTTTCTGTGCATTGGGTTGAACAAGAGTTAGATGGTGGTTCTGTAATATCACAAGAAGAGATTGAGATAAAAAGTAGTGATTCACTAAAGGAGTTTTCTGAACGTATCCATAAACTAGAATATAAGTTGTTACCTCAAACTATAATTAAAGTTCTATATGATATAAATTCGCAAAATAAAGGAGATACCCATGAGCGATAAGCTAAAAATAGGTTCTTATATATTTAATAGCCGTCTAATTGTTGGAAGCGGTAAATACCCAGATTTTCAAACAACACGAGATGCCACACTTGCTAGTGGCTCTGAAATGATTACAGTTGCAGTACGCCGCGTAAACATTACAAATCCTAATGAAGAGAATCTATTAGACTATTTTAAAGATACGTCTGTGCAAATGTTACCAAATTCGGCAGGATGTACTACAGCAGAAGAGGCAATTACAACTTTTAGATTAATGCGTGAAGCAACAGGAATTGATTTAATTAAATTAGAAGTTATAGGCGATACTAAAAAAACTCTCTATCCTGATGTAATAGAAACAATTAAAGCATGTAAAATACTATCACATGAAGGTTTTACTGTTATGGCTTATACTAATGATGATCCTATTATTGCAAAACGATTAGAAGAGGTTGGAGCTGCTGCTGTCATGCCACTTGCTGCACCAATAGGTAGTGGATTAGGTATTCAAAATAGATATAACGTAGCATTTATTAGAGATGCCATAAATGTTCCTGTTGTAGTTGATGCAGGAGTTGGATGTGCTAGTGACGCATCTATTGCTATGGAGCTTGGAGCTGACGCAATACTTACAAATACAGCTATAGCTCAAGCTCAAAATCCTACTCTTATGGCTGAAGCTATGAAATATGGTGTAATTGCAGGGCGAATGAGTTACCAAGCTGGACGAATTGCTAAACGCCCATATGCAACGGCTAGCTCACCAATAGATGGACAGATACAGTTTTAAAATTTAATTACACCAAACAGATTTAACATCATAAATATTAGAGCTAGTGGAGCTATATAACGCAAACTAGCTCTCCACAATACATACATCTTTCCCATCTCTTTATGTAAATGTGAATAAACCATATCTTTTGGCAATACATAACCCACAAAAATTGCCATCAAAATTCCACCAATAGGAAGTAAAATTGCATCTGTTGTATGCTCTAAAATATCAAATATTGGTTCTCCCGTAATTGAAAACATCCCACCATAGTTTTGAGTATATGAGAGCAGTGCAAGTAAACCAACTAAATAATAACCTGTACCGCTAAGTAAAGTAGCACTAAATCTGCTCATATTAAAACGACTAATAAAATATTGAACAGCAGGCTCAACTAATGAAACAGCAGAGGTAAGCCCTGCAAAAGCTAAAGCTAAAAAGAAAATAAGGGCAAAAAAACTACCAAGTAAGCCAAGTTGTGAAAAGATTACAGGTAAAGATACAAAAACAAGACCAGGTCCTTTTGCTGGTTGCTCACCAAATTCAAATAAAAATGCAAATATCATTAATCCGGCAATTATCGCAATACCTGTATCCATGAGTGTAATAACAAATGCTGCTTTAGTTAAGCTGACATCTTTTGGTAATGAAGCAGAATACGTTAAAAGTGCACCCATCCCTAAAGAGAGAGTAAAAAAGGCATGTCCCACAGCTTTTATAAGAGCTTCTGAATTTAGCTTTGACAAATCAGGAGCGAACATAAAATTTAAAGATTTAGAAAAACCATCTAATTGCATTGCATAAATTAGCATTGAAAGCAAAATTATTACAAGTGCGGGCATAAGATAGATATTTACCTTCTCAATCCCCCCTTTAATACCACGATGAACAACATACATTACTATAGCAGTAGCAACTGTATGCCAAAATATTTGAATAGAAATTTTTTGAGATACTAAATTGTTAAATATCTTCTCTGCTTCATCTACATTTGATGGTAATCCATTAAATAGAGCAAAAATATAGTAGAGAATCCAACCAATAACTACCGAATAAAAAGTCATAATTACAAGACCATTAAACGCCATAAAACCTGCATATTTCCACAAAGCTTTATTTCTTGGAGCTAATGTTTCAAATGCACTAACTGCATCATTTTTACCCTGAGAACCGATAAAAATTTCTGCAATAAGTACCGTAAATCCTACTAAAGCCACAGTTAATAGGTAAACTAAAACAAAAGCACCACCACCATATTCTCCTGTGATGTATGGAAATTTCCAAATATTTCCAAGACCAACAGCACTTCCTGCTGATGCCATAATAAAACCAATTCTACTAAAGCGTGCTATCTTCATTAACTGTTGCTCCTAAAGAGTAGCCATATTGTAAAACTAATAGTTATTCTAATTTCACAAGAGACCTAATCTGTGAATTGTACATAAAAGAAACTAAAAAAGTATTGACAAAAAGAATGATTTGCACTATAATTCCGGCTCACCAATTTAAGGTGATTGTTCGGGGTGTAGCGCAGTTTGGTTAGCGTACCTGGTTTGGGACCAGGGGGCCGGAGGTTCGAGTCCTCTCACCCCGACCATTTAGATTAAAATAAAAATATGGTAGGATTAGCTCAGCTGGTTAGAGCACTGGTTTGTGGTGCCGGGGGTCGCGGGTTCGAATCCCGTATCCTACCCCAGAAAATTAAAATAATTAAAACTATATCCTAGACTAAGATGTGCCTTTGCGCTCGTGGCTCAACTGGATAGAGTAACGGACTTCGAATCCGTGGGTTATAGGTTCGAATCCTATCGGGCGCACCACTTTTTTTGGTAACATGCGCGTCCTTAGCTCAGCTGGATAGAGCATCGCCCTTCTAAGGCGAGGGTCAAAGGTTCGAATCCTTTAGGGCGTACCATTTGCTTTTTTATTAAAGCTTTATTTTTGGTAAAAAAGAGTAATATTCTACTGTTAATTTGCGGATGTGGTGAAATTGGTAGACACGCCAGACTTAGGATCTGGTGCAGTAATGTGTGAAGGTTCAAGTCCTTTCATCCGCACCATTACCAATTATCGTCGTTCTCAAACTCTTCTACCTCTTTTAAATACTCCTTATGTTCTAACTCTTTTAGCTCTTTATCTGACATCATCATTCTTGAGACATGTTCTGCAAAAGCTGTCCTATTGTTAACTTTCATAGTAAAAAGATATAGTCCAAGTATAATGGAAATAGCTACCAATGAAGTGATAATTTTTTGTACTAAATTAAATGTTTGTATTTTATCTTTTAATCTAATCTCGCAGACTCCTCCTGGGCAGTTTGTAGCTTTTTCTTTTTTTATAAATGTATATAACGCGCATCCTGCGCATATCGAAAATGCTGATTCAGTAATTAATAAAATTAAACATGCTATACATATGACAACTTTTAAAATATTTGCCTGAGGATAAAGAATAAGAGTATAAAACATTGGTATTGCCAAAAACAGACCAATTGCCCAAGCGAATCGTTTTTGAGTCGCACCAACATACTCAGGTATCTGATTTTGAACAAAAAATCTACCTAAAAGTAAGCTAGGTGAATAGCCTGGGCTAATTACCCTAATTAAAAAATCAAATGTAAAAAATGCCACGAATACTTTTGAAAAAATAACATGTCCTAACATTATTGAGTTAGTTAAGCTTAAAAGTCCAAACGCAAAAAGTATACCAGCCGCAGCCCTTGCTTCTCTCTCATTTAAGACTCTATTTTCATAACCGTTTACTTTTTCACCATATTCAGAAAGATATTTCATTAGCATTGTGAAATCCTTTATTATTAATTAAATAAACAGAGATAATTCATGGTTAAAATATCTTAGCATATAAAAACATCATAATAGTATACAAAATATTAAAAAATCAGGTTATAAATTATTAAAGCTTTCTAGTTTAATAATTTATAAGCTAATAATATACTTTTTTGAAAAAAATTAATTACAATCTATAATAGTATGTTAATATGTTTTTAAAGACTAATGACATAATTAATATTTATGCAATTGGAAAATATGTAACACTATTACTTAAATCTTAAATCAATTAATAAATTTAAGTTTTATATAATTTATTCCTATATATACTCTCTTTATGAAAACAATACAATTAAATAATGAATTTGAATATATGCTTATTCAATATATTTTAGAGACATCAACAGATAAAAGTATTCATAATATTCTAAGACGTCTTAATACATTAAAAAAGATGTTTTTGCAAATTAGAGATAATTGAACTATAATGTATTAACCTAAAATAATTGACACCTATTTATTTACTAAATATTACGTTGATAATCTTCAAAATCAAGTTTCCAAACTTTTACTCCACAAAAACGATTTCCCTCTGGACAAATTGGATAAATTTTATTTACAGCTCGTATTGTACATGGAGGAAGAAATTCATCTGAGCCTTCAATATTCTGTTCTCTTAACTGCTTAACCTGCTCATAAACGATGTCAAAAATCTCTTGTTGAGCGTTATAACATAATCTCATCTGAGCTTTATGATGAAAAGAACTAAAATCATTTCTCTCTACTAGTTCAATTTCATGTGCATTACTAAGTGCATATACAGCTTCTGAAAACCCTAAAACTTTAGACTCTTTTTCAAAAAAATCATAACTTCTTTGAATTGATTTTCTATAAAGCTTTAACGCCTCTTCATTTTTCTCAATTAATGGTGGTGTATAAAAACTCTGGTGGTAATTTTCTGCTATTAATGGTCTTATTGCTGGACTTTTTCTATGACGCTGATTTTGAGCATCAGCTGATAGAGATAGCTTTATATATGTACTAAACCCACCTAATATTCCCTCATCAGGTATCATTTGTGAAAACCTCAGCACATCTGCATAATTATCGCCAGCTTCTACTTCAAATGTTCCGACAACATCAAATACTTTAATTTTTTGATTATTTTTTATATTATGTCTCTCTTTAATTTTAGAGAGTGACGAACTCGCCCATTTTGGTGAAGATTTTTGTGCATGTTCAACAAGTGGTTTTAATGACAAATCAAGCTCAATTAATTTTTTAGAGATAATGTCTGCAAACTCTTTTGCTTCATCTGCTGATTCTTCTAATGTCTGAGCAACAGCGATATAACGCAAAAGTGTAATTACATTCACTGTATGGTAAAGATATGCACTCATTCCACTAGGTAAAACATAACGTGCCATCTCTTGAGCTTTTTTTATAACATCTTTTTGTCGAAACTTTGGTGTTTGCGCTGAAGCATCATCCATTAGTAACTCTATTAACTCTTCATAGTCACTAAATTGATGTTTATAATACTCTTGCCAATCTTTAGAAACTGCATTTTTAGGGTAAACAAAAGCATCGCTACTCATTTTTGCATATCTTTGACTAACTTGTTCACTATTATAAAATGGATGGGCATGAAGCAAGCGCCAAATTAAATGCCTACTCATGCCCTCAATCATCATAGTTATATGAGTATGTTGCAAAGTTGTATGGTGTCCTGCTTCAAAAACAGAACTAAGTAAAGCATCCTTTCGAGCCCATTGTGAGCTTTTTTCAGGTTTAACTAACCCTTTGGTTGCATAACATGTACGTGCTGCTGAGACGGCTGTATCTGATGGTGTAACTACATCTAAAAATTCAATTTTTAATTTATTTATCATTTAGAAATTTTAGCAAAATAATTATTTAGACTGCCTCATTGAATAAAACACTTTGAGAAGATTCAGGCACCGAAGAGACTGCGCCAATTGGTTCACCTAGAAGTAACTGTATATCAATAGATGAACGAATACTTTGTGCCTTTGCAAAACCAGCCGCATCAGATAAAATTTCACTAAAAGAGAGCGCATCATTTTGTGAAACACTTTTTTGATCAAGAGAAAAAGATGAAGTTAATGTCTGAACTGTAACAGAACTATATGCTTCAAATCCACTTTTTTGTGTATTTAGAGACTGACTAACACCCTCTAACTGTTCTCTAACTGATTTTAACATAGCTTCTGTATTAGTTACATCACTATCAGAGAGAAGTGATATATCGCTAAAAGAGACACCAAACTCTGCTCTACGATTAAATGACTTAAGTCCTCTATCTCCAATAACTCTATCACCATTTGGTTTATCTATCTCTAGTTTTCCCGCTTGAAATAAATCTGTATTTATTTTACCAAATACCTCCAACCCATCTAATCTCCAATACCCACCTAATGAGCCCTCTGGACGAATAATAACTTTATCTCCAAATGTAGTTGCAATATCTACTGTTTGAAATTTTGATACATTATCACCAGAAGAGAGAATATCATTTGCAACTTGAACCTCTTCATTTGAGCCATTTTTTACAAAAACATCAAATAAACCAAAATCTCCATCAAACTCATCAATACTAAAAGATGTTATATTTACAGAATTTGGTAAATTATATTCATAATCTGTTAATGTATCTCCTGGTGTAAATTGTGCAACACCTGCTGTTTGACCTGCTGGTACTTTAGCAATATCAATAACATTTATAGCACTTAATTTATCATTATCTCCCTCAATTTTTATACCACGTCCATCTGTACTTTTTAGCACAAACACGCCATTATCTTTTGAAGCCACCAAGCCTGTTTGAGTACTAAATGCGTTAATTGCATCCGTTAATGCATCATCTTTATCTCTATCTTGAACAGTAACTGCACCAATTAATTGACCATTTAAGGTAAAGTTTGAGGGAGTTTCTCCTGATGCTATCTCAGTTGAGGCAAATGCTCTATATTCTACTTCACTACTAGCTGAGATTTTTGTAGTTGATGTTAAAGAGTTTATTGCACTAGCAACCGCACCAAACCCCTCTCCATTAGCATGACCTACTGTTGCACTAAGTGCTTGTGAATCTAAGGATATATCAACTGTTCCAAAAGCTTCACTTTCGTTGTACAATAAAATCGACTGATAGGTCTCTTTATAAGACTCTTCTAAACTATTTGATGTAATTTTACTTGTCTCAACATTTGCAAATCCTGTTGCTTGATTTGCTAAAAAATTACGCATTATAGGACTATCTAAAACACTTTTATTATCATAAATTGCTGAAGATGCGATATCATCAAATTTTTTAGCTAAAAGCTGTATCTGCTCATTAAAATAATTACCAGATAGAGGATTTTTTTTACGCTCTTCTAATAATTTTTCCATCTCACCAATTACATCGAGTTGTTTATTAACCCCAGTAATAGCAACATCAAGTAAACCAATTGCACTATTTGATGAGGCTATAGAATTTGTTAGATGTGTAAACTTATTTTGCGAAAAGTCTTCTAAAGTTAAAGAAGTTCCTGAGTTTGTCGATATTGGTTGTGAGTAGACACGAAGAAGTGTACTAGGCGTTACAATATTATCACTCTTAGTGACAAAAGATTGAGAACCAACAGTTTGTAGCTGACTGTCTGACTTTCCAAGAAGCATGGCACACCCCTCACATAATAAGTAATATACCAACTATTTTATTAAAAAAATATTATTTTTATATTTTAAGCCAAAAACCTTCGCCTCTCCTAAGAGTAAGATCTCCTTCATTTAAAATAGAATTAACCCATTTACCATCTCTATAAACCCAAATATTTGTATCTTTAATAAATATTGTTGTCTCTTTTCCTACACCTAAAAGATTCCAAACACCTGCAAATTGCTCTTCATATCCTCCAGCAAACAGATCATACTCATCGCCTTCAGTAAATAGTATTGTTTGATATGAGGGAGACTTTATCCAGTATCCCCAGCCATCTTTCATTTTAGTTAATGTATTAGAGTCTTTATTTGGCTCATACAGTAACCATTTGTCTTTTTGATAAGCGTAAATTGCTTCTACATTATTAAATACATCTACAATATTATCTATACTCCTAACTATTGGTAAAGAGCTCAAATTCCAACCTGGTGCTAAAACTATCCTATCTTCATTAATATTTACTTTAAAAGATACTGGTGCAGATATTTTCCCACCACCTATTGCATTTACTGTTACAATTGCCTCACCTGTAACTGAGGGAAGTGTTCGTATGCGAATAAAGCCCTCAATCTTTTTTTTTGGAATTACAATACCTGTAAATTTTTGAGGTGTTTCATCTATAACAATTTTTTTAAACTCAATATCAGGTGAATGTGAGATTAAATCATCTCTATTTGTAGAGATTACTAAAGATGTAAAAGAATCACTTGGATCTGGTTCTAAAATAGTAACTGGTATATCAATATCTCCAAAATTTTTTGTTACATTTACATCAGCTATTTTTATTACTATAGGTTTTTGATTATCATTTAAAACACTAAAACTTATTGATGTCGTACCACCTATATATCTTACATCTGTATCTTTGTGTATAAAATATGGAGCAACATTAACCCTATAATTTCCAGTAACCAAAGCATCTAATTTCAGTTTAACACTTATTGGTGAAAATAATGTTGTAGTACCATTTGCGTTTAATGTAATTATTTCAGATATACCCTTGCCATCAAAACGTTCAATATAATAGCTGTAACTATGAATATAGAGTAGCGGGCTAAATGTTTTACCCGTATATGTAACTGCTAATGATGGTACTAAATCAATATTTAAAGATGGAGATTTAATAGTAGCAATTGTCTGACCATCATCAATACCACTTACTGTTACAAGTTCATTTGGTACTTGACCAGTGTTAGCGCCTAACGTGTCAGCAATTTGTGGCGGAGCAATTGTATCCGCCGCAAAAAAGGAGGTAAAATGTGTGTTTAACATAAGTGTGAAAATTAAAGATATGTGTAAAAGCTTCATTAAATGCCCCTTTTACACACTATTAAGCATTTTGTATTCCAAAATATATTGAGAGACAACCCCTCAATATAGATTTAACTATTGATTACGAACACAAATAACACGAGTATTTGTGGCTCCAGTTGATGGTGAAGTTGTACCAAACATATTGGTATAACTAACGTCACTAACTGGATTAATAACTTTATAGTTATCAGTGTTATTTAAATCACTTGACCAATAATTACTACTATCATTAAAGTCATATAAGAATAACGTACTTCTATTTAAACCAGTTGAAGTGTGAGTCAAGTTGTAACGAGCTTCAATATCAAATAGATTCAATGAAGTCAACTCCTCAATTGTAGGTAGTCTCCAATCAGTTTTTCCACCATGATTTAGAACAGCACAATAATACTCTGCATTTGCAAATTTATCATATGCCCCTGTAGTAGATGTCACAGTAATTTTTCTCTCCCACTCAATACCTAAAGCACTATCAGTAACTCTCTTATCAGCATCAGTTAAAGCAGATAGTGCTGTAGAACTAAGATCTGTTAATGTATTATTAGTTCCAAATCTATTTGTACTGTAGTACTCATCAAATGCTGTAGTCGCTGTCTGTTGAGCAACACAATGTGGACTCATATGCACTGTAGTATCTGTAGCATTATACTCACGAATAGTCATACCAGATGCACCTACTACTCTTCTCTCAGTTGAAACTGTAATTACACTATTAGATACATTACCATCTCTAGAGACAAAGAATAATTTATCTAAATTAGTACCCGTACTTGGAGTAATAGTAAATATAGGTCCAGTAAATGTAAGTGCATTTAACCAAGTAAGTGACATTGCATTAGTTGAAGCATCATACAAGCTCAATAGTTGAGTAACAGTTGGTAACTTCCAAGAGTTAATATTGTATCTGTTTGAAGCAGGACATGCAGAAAGAGAGGTTTTCTCTTCAACATCCCAAACTAAACGACTTGCACTATCTGTATAAACTGTCCCATCAACAGATAATGAAGTAAAACGAATACCTTCAACTGCTTGATGGAAATTAGATGCATTAGCCTCCCAGCTAAGAACACTTGAAGCTGTTGCACCAGTTAACACTGAATAATCAGCTGTCGCTGTATATACATTAGCAGCAGTTGTGCTAGCTTGCGTAGCAAGTGCGGCTAAACCAGCATTTCCATTGACTGTCAATATCATAGTGTACCCAGTACCAATAAATGTATCATTAGCATCTAGTGTAATAACATTATTTGAAACAGAAATTGAACCTGTTATATCTGATGAATTTGCTGGATCTCCAAAACCATGAATTGTAGTATCACTATTAATTTCAGCGGCAAGAAGTGTAGCAACTTCAGAACCTGTTTTATCTGCTGTTAATATTAATGAAACATTGGTATCCATTATACCACCTGCGTAGTGTTCATCAGTATGGTCTTCAATATTAGTAATATTTAAATCAATCTGATCACCACCTCTAAACTGTCCATCAAAGGTAAGTGTAGTAGTTTGAGAGCTTCCTGTTACAGCCGCATCATATGCTCTTGGAATTGTTGTATTTAATTCAGCGTTTCCTATAGATCCACCACCAGTTTTTGCCGTTGTAAATGCTAAACCAAAAGTACCAGTAGACGCCACACCTGTAATATTTAATTCACCTGTACCGGCATTTAATGTTCCAGCGGCAGTCGTACCAACAGTAACTAGAGAGCTAAAACTTGAGCCTGCAATAGCATTTCCTATAGCGTTAAGTATTGACGCATTATCGTCATGTACTATTGGTAGCGTAACAGTTTGTGGTGCTGTAACCATATTAGTTCCAGCTGCTGTTTGATTTAAGTCAATAGTTAACGCAGGAAAACTAGCAGATCCTGCTCGAGAAAATGTAAGAGTTAATATATGTGTCCCATTAAGCTCACTAACTCGTATAGTAGAGACTTGAAGTACCTCACTTGTAGCATTCACATCAGCTACTGCAATACTAACTGTTGCATTAACCTCAGAGCCATTTGCTGCTGCATTAATGCTGGCATTTAAATCTTTCATTGTAGAGTTAAGCTCTGCAAAATTAGTAGATAGTGCCTGTAAATATGTGCTTAATGAAGATGACTTATCTCTAGCTTTTGTTGCTTCTAACAAGATTGGATCTAATCGTGTCACATTTGCAGCACCTGTAGTTGGATGAAGCGTCAAATATGTATTAAGTCCAATTGAAGTCGCAGAACTTGCACCATTTGCATTAAGACCATCAATTGCACCAACTGCTGTTCCGTTTGTCTCAGTAAGGTTAAAGTCGCTAGACTGACCACTACCAGAAACAGCATAAATACTACTATTTACATCAGCAATTAATGTCTGTACCTTAGCCGTTGGTCCAGAAATTGTATCTGTGCTTACAAAACCGGTTGCACTCAATTGAATAACCAAATCATCAACAGATCTTAGTGCAGTTATTACATCATCTCTAGTATCAATAACATGCTGAGATGCACTTCTCATTGTAGTATTAAACTCAGTCATGGCACTTGAAGGAGTCCCACTATAAGAGGTAAGTGATGTAGAAGCTAATCTACTCTTTGGAGCAAATTTCAATAGTGTTGAAAAGTTATTAATAACATTATCAGCAAGCTCAGCTGCTGTAATTAATGAACCAGGATCACCAATAATACCATCTGTTACAGGTAAACTAGCTGTAACAGCTGCTGCTGCAGTTGCAATAGTATATGTTTTTGCATTACTAACTTTTATCCAAAAACCCTCATACTGATTAATAGATGTAAACTGAGTCCCTGTAAATGTAGATACAAAACCATTTGGACTATACACTTCAAATGCGTTTGTAGCAATATTATATGTATAAACTAAAACACCATTTGTCTTATCATTTAAAAATGGATATTTAACAAGTTGTGTAGCACTTGTTGTAGAAATTGCTTCAGACGTAGCACGAAGATTCCAACCAGCACTAACTGTAAAAGCCACATCAGTCCCATCAGTCGTCGTACTTACTGCTGCAGTTGCAGCTGAGCCACCTTTAACTCTCATCCAAACAGCTTCATATGGATTTGTTGCAGTAAGTAGTGTATAACCAACTTGCGCCGGATTAAATGTATTTGCTGCTACTTCCCACTGAAGAGTTGTATCATTATAATACCAAGCAGATTCAATAACTGCTGCTGCTGAACCTGGTGTTGCGCTTGAACCAACAAGAGTAGAAATATCCATCCCTTGGCTAGCACCTACTAATTGCCAAGTATCACTCGCTGAACTTGTAAATGTTAATGTAAAATTCGCCATTGCTACAGCACTAGCTGCTGCTATTGATAATGGAATACCTATTAAACGTTTCATCACTTCTCCTTTAAGTTGTTGTAGTACATCCTTGTGACACATACATCGTCACAATCTAAAAAAACTTTAGCTTTTTTGTAAAATATATATGAAAACTTATTTTACAATTACTAAAAACATTAGCCAAAAAACTTCTACTGTGCCATTAAAAGCCTCCTCGTACGCATCTAACTGCATACTCAAAGTTTTTTCCATTATAAAATGTCAAACCATTTTCTACGTTTAAAAACCATGCATCATTTTGTAAAAGATGCACAGTTGATGATGACCAATAAAAAACATGTAAAGAATCTGTTTTAAAGTATGTATCATCAACCGCTGGAAGTTTTGTATAATTAATCAATGACTTCAACTCATTAACATTAGGCAAACGCCAATCATTATAATTATTGAGTTCTAAGTTTTCACAATACTCAATCGCTGGATAACTATCACCATCTTTCCATTTAAATATCTTTTGTACATTTGCAGATGTTTTTACCTCCCACATTAGATTACTTTTTTTATCATCAACCGCACTCCAAACAGCTGCACCATCTGGAATAATATTATTAAATGAATCCATTTTACCAAACCACTCATTGGCATAAATGGATGAAACAATCATCACGAATATAATTAATTTTTTCATTGTGCACCCACCACACATTTAAAAAATGCTTTTTGACTTTTGTTGTAAATATAACTTTTCCCACCATTTCCAAAGTCTACATACCAGTACCAATCGGGCTTTTCAGCAGATGGTGTTGATGTCCACATAAAACCAGCTCCAATATTATCAAACTTATCTTGATGTCCATTTATTATTTGAAGCTCATGAATGGTAGGAAGTCTCCAACTATTATAACCACCAAATTCAAGATTTTCACAATATGATACTGCTTCATCGTAAGTTTTTCTACCAAGTTCAATATCTAACCAATTCAAAGTAGAGTTAACTTGAATAATTCCAGCAGTAAATAGTCTCTCAAAAGTTGTAGGTACACCTAATGCCATATTATCTTTATACCAAGTATCATCATACAAAGTACCACCATCAACATTTGGAGTCTGCTGAACAGTTGAAATATAATCTGCTACTTCTATATTTCTTTTAATTTGTGAACTTTCACCATTAACAATGGTAGCTTTTATTGTATACTCAGTTACTTCGCTTGTATTAGAAGTTGTACCCTCAATAATACCCCTATTAGCATCAAATATTAGTCCAGATGGTAACTTACCACCAACTATTGCCCAAGCTATAGCCGCTGGAGCTGATGAAATAGGCAATGTAACATTTTGTTCTTTTCTATATCTTTGATTTTCCAATAAAATATTAACAGGTTGCACTTTTGTAGTTACACTAAAGGTTTTAGTAACTGGTCCAACAGTTAAATTGAACTTTAATTCATCTTCATAGCTATCACTTGATTGAGCTTTTATCTGAATTTTATCAAACTCTGCTACTGATGTTTTATTTGATGGTATCTCAACTCCATTTACGATTAAAATACCCTTATCTAATTTAACAGTAGCCAAAATATTAATACCTAAAATAACAACCTCTTTTGACGTTACAAAAGTACTAACATCCGCATTTAATACAGGAGGTATTGTAAACTGTGTTGGATTATCATCTTGGTCTGGATTCGTTGATGTTGTAGTTATATTAAATTCAGCCATTTCCCCACCAATATAGAGTTGTCCAATCTTTGGAGTTCCAAGTTGTGCTGGTGTCTGAATAGCCAACTTTACAATATCTTTATTTTGTACAAGTGCATAATTTCCACTACTCACACCATTTACAAATACATCAGCATTTAATCCAGCCGCATATGTCTTAACAAATGGATCTAATCCAGAAACTATTACCTCATCTGAAAAGATACGAATGTTAGTATCTAAATCATTCTTTGGAGTTAGAGAAAATGAATCTGGTTTATAATCAACTACATCTGAAATAGCTACATCAAAATTGCTACTTTTTTCTCCAACAGAAAATTTTATAATTGATGGGTTATCTGCAATATCAGCTTTTAAATTTATGCTATCACCTGGATTTACATTAACTGTCCTAGAGCGAGTATCAACTCCATTTTGAACAATAGTTACATCTGTTGCTCCAAAAAGTATCTCTGCAGTTGCTGATACTGGTTCTATAATATCTACTATTTGAACTTGATTTGATATAACAGTAATTTGTGGATTAACCTCAAGAGAATCAAAACGAAACTCAGCTGCAACACTATCTGATTTTGAAAGTGTAGTAACATTAAAGTCTTTAGTCGCACCTAGAAAAGAAAAAGTCGTACTCTCCGTTGTGTTATACTCTTTTGAAGATTTAAGTTTTAACTTAACTCTATCACCATTTGAGAGTAACTGTTCAGATGCCTCTGTTAGAACATTACCATTTTTAACAATCACACCACTGTTTAGCGTTGCTTTAGTAGATTCTAAAAGCCCAGCAATATTAATTATCACCTCATTTGATTCAATGAAAATATTTCTAGCAACACCTTTTTTAGGTTCAAATGTAAATGGTAAATTAACTTCTTTTGGTGGTGGTGTTGTATTTCCATCAGCAGGATCTGGAGTTGTTTTAGATCCACACGCCTCAACATTGTCATTAGCAACATCAATTACATAAAAACGCCCATTTGTAGTCTGTTGCAAGGAGTTTAGAGGTAATGGAACATCTGGATTATATGAAATATAACTATTATTTTTGGTACTAAACATAGATTTTATTTTAGAACCATTAATATCTTTAATACCATTAGCAAAATTAGCTGTATACATTGAAACAATATTAACACCAGCATCAAGCTGAGGGCACTTAACTTGTAATCCAAGCCCAAGCGTTGCATTTGCTAAATTCATCACCCTAGATACAACAATTATATATGCTTGATTCTTTTTTAACTCTTTGAGCCCATTAAATGCCATCTTTTTATTTGGATTAAACGATGTCCATGTTCCATTTACTGTTCCATAAATTATCTCTATATCACTTCTAAATTTGCCTTCTGAGAGTATCTCTGTTGCTGTCATACCAACAATACTCATACCTTTTTGAAGTGTTAAAGCATAAAGTGATGATATAAGAATAAAAATAGTAATTAAATATCTCATCTTGATACCGCCCTACTCACATTTACAGTCCCATTAGAAAACTCTCCATAGTACTTTGTAAAGTGGTAAATAACTTCAAATTTTTCATTAATATACTTAGATGGAAACGGTACACCAGCACGTTCAACTCCATCTAAATTAAGATACATTGTATTTGCTGTTGAACCATTTTTAGTAGAATCCTCAAACAATATAGTTAATGGTTCTTCGCACTCAGTATAGATAGAGACTCCATTTTTACTAATATTCCAACTAGATAATAGATTTTTACTTTCATGTTTTACTTCAAGAGAGAAAGCTTTTTTAGAGTTAAGCCAAAAACCCTCATATGAAGCAAGTGTATCTATCTCTTGTGTATTAAAATTATTCTTTTTCCAAGATTTACAACTTGGCATGTAACTCCAAATACTTGAAATATTACTCTGCATACTAAAAGTTTTAAACACATCAGATACCGCACCACTCATTCCATAAAGATTCCAACCCTCTGTAATATTTAGAGTTGTTTTTGATACACTTTCAAGATTATTTATATATTGTTCACTCTCTGTAAATAACCAAAAGCCTTGATTAGCAGAGAGCGCATTAAAACTATTTAAAGATTTAGAAAAATCAAAAGTTTTCCACTTATCATCTTCAAATTTAAATAGTAATCCCTCTGTGCGGTTATTAAACATAGATTTTATATCTTTAACCTCTTTACCAAAAGAGTACATACCCCACCCTTTGTGTATATACAAGGTGTTTGCACCTAACAAAACAGTTGCAAAAATTAAAAGCAAAAACTTTGTCATAACCGTTACCTTAAAACTCTAAAATTCCAGGAGTAAATAAGCCATCATACTCTTTACTATTAAAAGTATAGATAAACTGTTTTCCCGTGTAATCTGACGGAAATGTAACACCTGCTCTAAATTGACCATCAACCTTAAGAAACATCTGTTCAGGCGTACCAAGTGTATCAGCAATAGGAGCAAATGCAATCGATGCAATGTCATCCTCAGCTGTCATTGTTACTCCAAAACTAGGAGTTGTTGCAGTCACCTTATTACTAAGAGTTGCAACGCCAATTACAATTACATTTATTGTAGCAGGAGTAGCGCTTCTTCGTGTAATACTTTGATTATTTTCAAGAAATGAATCAAAAATACTTAAAGTAACAGTTGTAGATCCACTTTTAAGTGCTGTAAGTCTTAAAGTAAGGTCTACTCCATTTTTTGAATCAATATCAATAGCGTTTGCTAATTTTTGAACAACTTGTGTATCTACCATTGTTGTATCTGCAACTGATACATTAACTTCAACGATATTTCCATCAGCATCACTAACTCTAAAAGGAATATCTAAATATCCATCAACAGTGTATGTTGTAACTGCTATCTCTAAAAGGGGAGGAAAAATATTTTCCGTAGGCCCATTACCTGAACCAACTGCAATAGAATCTCCAACTAATGTTTTACTAGTTATCCTAGAAATTTCACTCTTCCAATCAGAAAAAGAGTTAAACCGTTTAATAATATTTTCAATCTTATCAGTTAAACTTCCGCCACATCCACCGAAAGAGAACATCATAATAAAAATAAGTATCAAATTTTTCATAATATATTCTCCTCTAATAACTGTCATACGGTGACTGGTAATATGCTGGCGAACCACCACCTACTGGTCCAAAATATTGATTTGGTGCTGCTTTATCAGCATCACTGCCTAAAGCTACAGAAGCTCTTATACATCCACTATTTAAAACAGATATACTAACTAATAAAAATATAAATCCAACCCATTTAACTATTCTTTTCATGATAATACTCCATTATTATCTAAATTTTACAACTATCTCATTCCATTTAGGATACGATACCAACGTTTAGCATCAAGTTTAAGTTCCATAGTAACTTCACAAAGACCATCTGAGAAGTTAACTTCAGTAATCTCTGCATTACGAATGACCGCTAATAATCTTGTCTGTACTTTTGAGTCTTTTAACATCATATCTTTTATTGTATCTTTTGCATCAATTCTAATACCATACATTTTTTCACCAAGTTGTCTGTATGCGTCAACAATTGATGCACGTTTTGCAAGAGCTAAAGCTTGTGCTGGAGAAGAGGTGACCTCAGGTGCAACACCCATACCAGTAGCATGTATTGTCATAATACGATTAGGACGAAGAAGAGGTGAATTTGGAATAACCAAATCATCTAATACCACAGGATGTGGAACTTCAGCATCATTACGTAAAACCTTACGCATCTCCTCTAACTCATTTTGTAGCTGATCAACAGTTTTTGTCTGCTCTGCACTAAGTGAACCCACTATTAATAACAACGATGCAGCCGCAATAGTTGAACGTTTAAAATACTTTCTCATACTAACGATTCCTTTCGCTACCTGCTTGCTTAAAATACAAATCAGGAAATATCAGTGAATGAAAAGCAAACACTGTTCCAATTTTGAACACTTAGTTTAATTATTTGTTATATGTCCGATATTAGATATAATCTTATTAACTTTTTCAAATAGGCTTTACACATGTTCAATGGTGCAAATATTTTAATAACTGGTGGTACTGGCAGTTTTGCTAAAGCCTTTGTTACTACCATTTTAAATCGTTTTACCCCTAATAAAATCATAATATACTCACGTGATGAGCTTAAACAGTACGAAATGGCTCAACAATTCAGTTACATATGTATGCGCTATTTTATAGGTGATGTAAGAGACTTACCAAGATTAAAAAAAGCGATGGCGGGTGTAGACTTTGTAATTCATGCAGCAGCCATGAAACATGTACCAATTGCCGAATACAATCCTATGGAGTGTATTAAAACAAATATTATGGGCGCTCAAAATGTTATTGACGCATCTTTGGAGTGTAATATTAAACGTGTAGTTGCTCTTTCAACTGATAAAGCAGCAAGCCCCGTTAATCTATATGGTGCTACAAAATTAGCTTCAGATAAACTATTCATCGCCGCAAATAACATCCGAGGAGAGCAGCAAACCCTTTTTTCAGTAGTAAGGTATGGAAATGTAATGGGATCACGTGGTTCTGTTATTCCTCTATTTAAAAAGCTAATTGCTAATGGAGAGAAGAGTCTTCCTATTACAGACGCAAATATGACAAGATTTTGGATTACTCTTGATGATGGTGTTGAATTTGTACTTAAAAGTTTTGAAAGAATGCAAGGTGGTGAGATGTTTGTACCAAAAATTGCCTCAATGAAAATGCTAGAGATGGCAAAAGCAATAGCACCAGAACTTGAAATTAAAATTATTGGCATACGTCCAGGTGAAAAGATGCATGAAGTTATGATTCCAGCAGATGATAGTCATCTAAGCCTAGAGTTTCATGACCACTATGTAATAAAACCTTCTATTACATTCTCAGCACCAATTGATTACACAAAAAATGCTATCGGTGAAGAGGGCAAAAAAGTAAAAAATGATTTTGAATATCGTTCAGATACAAACAGTGTCTGGATGACAAAAGATGAACTACTTGAAAAGATTAAAGCAACGTGAACCCATATAGTCGTCAACTAATTGATGAAGATGATATTCAAGCTGTTACTAAAGCACTTAAATCTTCACATCTAACGCAAGGTAAAATCCACCAAGAATTTGAAAATGAAATTGCCTCATTTACTAAAAGTAAATATGCTCTTGTCTTTAATTCTGCTACATCTGCTTTACATGCAGCTTATGAAGCTGTTGGAGTGAACGAAAATGATGAAATAATTACCTCACCAATAAGTTTTGTAGCAACTTCAAATATGGCAATCGCACTCAGAGCAAAACCCATCTTTAGCGATATTAAACTTGATGGAAATATTGATGAACGTTTTATAGAAAAAACAATTACACCAAAAACAAAAGCGATAGTACCTGTTCATTTTGCAGGAACAATTTGTAATATGCAACCTATTTTAGAACTTGCAAAAAAACACAATTTATATGTAATAGAAGATGCAGCTCACGCGCTTGGTAGTACGCTACATGATAAGCATGCTGGAACATTTGGAGATATTGGTCTCTTTAGCTTTCATGCAATAAAGCCTATAACTACTGGTGAGGGTGGTGCGATTGTAACTAATAATGAAGAGCTATATGAGAAAATGAGACTTTTTCGCTCTCACGGTATAATAAAGAAAAAACTATACGATAGTGACATGGCACAAATAGGATACAACTACCGTTTAAGTGATATTAACGCAGCACTTGGGAGAAGCCAACTAAAAAAACTTCCAGACTTCATAGAAAAACGCAAAAAGATTGCAGCTTACTACAATGAAAGATTTAAACACAACAGATATTTTTATACAATAGATGTAGGACACACATCTTCAAGACACCTCTATCCAATCCTTTTAAAACCAGAATTTCAGTGTTCAAAAGAGGATATCTTCTCTGAACTATTAGAACATGAGATTGGTGTACAAGTTCACTACAAACCAATTTATAAAAATAGTTTTTACATAAAACTTTACGGTGAACAGCGTTTGCCTGTAGCAGAAGATTTTTGGCGTTCTGAACTCTCTATTCCATGCCATCAAGCTATGAGTTTAGATGATGCAAAAAATACAGCATCCATTATAGAAGAGATTTTAGATAAATACAGCTACAAAAGTTGCACTCGTTAATGATTATAATCCAAGCTCGTACCAGCTCTAGCAGATTAGCATCAAAAGTTTTATTAGATCTTTGCAATACAACTATTTTAGAAATTATGTTTAAACGCTTAGAAGCACTAAAGAACCAGATTGTAGTAGCAACAACCAATAATACAAGTGAAGAGCCTATAGTTCAAATATGCAAAAAACACTCAATTGCCTATTTTAAAGGTGATGAACTAAATGTTTTAAAACGATTTTCAGATTGCGCAAAAGAGTTTGGTGCAAAAGATGATGATACCATTGTTCGTCTAACTTCAGATTGCCCACTAATTGATGCAAATATTGTAAGTGAGGTGATAAACTTTTTTGAAAAAAATAGTTTTGAATATGTCTCAAATGTAGAGAGTAGAACATTTCCAAGAGGAATGGATTGTGAAGTTTTTTTAGCTTCAAGCCTTTTTGAAGCAGATAAAAATGCAAAAACAGAATTTCAAAGAGAACATGTAACACCTTATATTAAAAGTAAATCAAATATTGGCTCATTTAAAGATACTGAAGACAATTCAAGTTTTCGCCTTACTCTCGATGTATTAGAAGATTACGAAGTAATTAAATCTATCTATAGTGAATTTAATTGTCAAACTGATTTTTCATATAAAGAACTTATAACTTTACTAAAAAATAGACCTCAACTTACATTAGCTAATAAAAATGTCAAACAAAAAACCAACTAAAGCATCTATCTTTATAAGAGCAGATGCCTCAAAAGAGATTGGAATCGGTCATATAATGCGCACTCTTTCTTTGGCTCGTATTGCAAGGGCTGAGGGAATTGAGGTTTATTATTTATCATTTGTATTACCAAACTCATTACAAAAAAAAATTAATAATGTTTTACCCTTAAGTCATATAGATGATGAAAATGAAGTTATAAATTTAGTAAAAATATACAAACCGTTTGCAATCATCTTAGATTCTTATGCTCTAAATAAAAAATACGAAAAAATTCTTAAAAATAGTACAAAAGTAACAATAGTATCTTATGAAGATTTAGATAATGAACATAATAGTCACATCGTAGTTAATCCAAATATTTATGCTTCAAGTAATAAAAAAAACTATTTTTACGGCTCACAATGGGCAATAATACGCAAAGAATTTAAACAAAAGTTTCATAAAAATAGCAATCAATTTGAAATTGCCATAACACTTGGTGGAAGTGATGAAAAAAATAGTACAGAGCAGATAATTAAAGCTCTTAAAAAATGGCATATTCCATTTTTTGCAAACATTATTTTAGGTGCTACAAACCCACATAAACATAGAATAGCAAAAGCAATAAAAGATACAAATAGTTTCAAACTTCATAAAAATCCAAAAAACTTTGCCTCACTTTTAGGTACAGCAGACATTATCATCAGTGCATCAGGACAGACTACCTTAGAAGTTTTATATCTTAAAAAGCCATCCATTGCCATTACAATTGCCCTAAACCAAGAAAAAATATCAAAAATACTCGATGAGAGAAACCTTGCCCTTACATTAAACGAACATAGTCTAAAATATAAAAATCTATTTTTACGAAAACTAAACAGGCTTTATACACAAAAAACACGTTACAAAAAAAATAGTATTGAAATTGAAAAATACTCTATTCTAAAAGAGATAAAACGTACTTATTTAAGAGAGTTCACACTTTTGCCATTTAAGCAATCTGATTGTGATGAACTATTTGAGCTTTCTAACGATAATGAAGTTAGAAAAGCATCTTTAAATTCAAATCCAATTACAATAGAACAACACAAAAATTGGTGTGAAAAAAAGCTAAATGATAAAACAGAAATCTTCATTGCACGTTCATTAAATGGCATATTTTTAGGTTATGTCAGATTCGAAGAGAATATTAGTATTGCCCTTTCAAAATTTACACGTACTCTTTCTATCTCTAAAGACATACTACAAAAAGGTCTAAAATATACCAGTAAAAAACGAGTTAAAGCTCAAATAAAACCTAACAATTTTACTTCTCTTTCTCTATTTAAATCATCAGGTTTTATACAAACAGCTGAAAATGCCGATTATATAACAATGGAGTATATAAATGAAAATTGACAATTTCAAATTAGCAGATAATAAAACTTTCATTGTTGCAGAGCTTTCAGCTAATCATGGAAATAATATAAATATTGCAAAAGAGACAATTCTTGCAGCTGCTAGAGCTGGCGCGGACGCTATAAAACTGCAAACTTACACAGCTGATACAATTACACTAAATAGCGATAATAACTACTTTAAAATAAAACAAAATACTATCTGGGATGGTAAAAAACTGTATGACCTATACAAAGAGGCTTCACTACCGTGGGAGTGGCACAAAGAGTTAATGCAAACGGCAAAAGATGCTAATCTAATATGCTTTAGTAGCCCATTTGATAAAAGTGCAGTTGACTTTTTAGAGGAGCTAAATGTACCAGCATATAAAGTAGCCTCTTTTGAAATTACTGATATTCCTCTTATTGAGTATATAGCATCAAAACAGAAGCCCATTATTATATCAACAGGTATTGCAACGCTAGAAGATATAGAACTAGCTGTAACTACATGTAAAAAAGTAGGAAATGAGCAAATAATTTTGCTTAAATGTACAAGTGCATACCCAGCAGACCCTAGTGAGATTAATTTATTAACTATGAATGATTTAGCTAAACGTTTTAATGTTTTAAGCGGTCTATCTGATCATACATTAGGAATTACAGCCCCAGTTGCAGCGACATCACTTGGTGCTGTAATGATTGAAAAACATTTTATTTTAAATAAATCTATTGGTGGGGCTGACAGCTCTTTCTCTCTTGATGAGAGTGAATTTACACAAATGGTTAAAGCAGTTAGAGAAACACAAAATTTACTAGGGAAAGTCACTTATGAACTAAATGAAAAAACAGTACGTTCACGTGAGCTTTCACGCTCTTTATTTATTACAGAAGCTATAAAAAAGGGCGAAATATTTACAGAAAAGAATATCCGCTCAGTTCGTCCAAGCTTTGGTTTGCATCCAAAATATCTAAAAGAGATTTTAGGTAAAACTTGCAATAAAAATTTAAAAAAAGCAACACCTTTAGCATTAGAAGATGTAGAGTGAAAAAGATTGCTATAGTTATTCATGACGCTGGAGCGTCTCAAATTATACTCTCTATAGTAAAAGCAAATTTTAAAAAAGCATATTGGTATATCTTTACACCGCTTAACTCACCAGCAGCAAAAATAGCAATAAAAAATAGTTTACCCATTCAAACATCTTCTAGTTTAAAAGAAATATCTCCTAATTTACTCTTTTTTGGAACTAGTTGGCAAAATAGTTTTCATACAGAATTTGTAGATTATGCAAAAGAAAACAATATTACAACAGTAGCATTTTTAGATAACTGGGAAGATTACAAAAAACGTTTTGACAATATTTTTCCAGACTTTATCTGTGTAAGTGACGAATTAGCCTATCAAACAGCAGTAGATGAGGGCTTAAAAAAACTCATCAAAATAAAAGATTATGCAACAATGCAGTTTTTAAATAGTGCTAAGAAAAAGAGTATTAAAGGAAAAAACAGTCTATTAATTTTGAGCGAACCAACTGCTAAAGTTGCTAAAAATTCATTTTTAGATGCAAACTACTGGGGTTTTACTGAGAGTAGCTGGGTAAAAGATATTTTGAATAATTTTAAGCTTTTTAGATGTTCTTCAGTAACCATAAGACTACACCCTAGCGACACTCCTAAAACATATGAAGACATATTAAAAGATTACAAAGAGATTCCTTATAACATTGAACAAAAATCTGAATTAATAGATGACTTACTCTCATCAAAAGTTGTAATTGGTATTAATACAGTAGCACTCTACTACGCCTCACTTTTAAATAAAGTTGCTATCTCTTACATTCCAAGCAAAATTAGAAAGTCCAATCTACCAATTGCAAAAACAAATCAGATACAATCTTTATTAGATTTTGATATTTCAAACTTCAAACGTAATGACTCAAGCCAAATTGAAAATTTTGGTATAGATTTTGAAACTCTCATGCAAAGGCTAACTTGAATGAAAATAGTCGCAACTATTGAAGCTAGAATGACCTCATCAAGACTTCTAGGCAAGGTATTAATGCCATTTTTAGGGCGTCCATCTTTAGAGATGATGATTGAACGCATAAAACAATCACGCTACATTGATGAAATTGTCATAGCTACCACAACAAATAAGAGTGATGACAGTATTGAAAAGCTTGGAGATAGCCTTAGCGTAACTGTTTACAGAGGAAGTGAACAAGATGTCCTAGCTAGGGTTTTAGGTGCGGCTCAATCTGTAGATGCTGACCTTCTTGTAAAACTAACAGGAGATTGCCCACTAATTGATCCAATAATTATAGATCAAACTATTACAGCACATTTAAGTGGAGATTATGATTACACCTCAAACTTATTAAATGAGCGTACCTTTGCGGTAGGACTTGATACTGAAGTGCTCTGGCTTGATACTCTTAAAAAAACTAACGAATCTACTAACGAACCAATGGATAGGACACATGTGACATGCTACATCTACCACAATCCACAACATTTCAAACTACACAGCATAACAGCAAATGCACACACGCAAAGTGGTGATTTGCGCATTACTCTTGATACGAAAGAGGATTATGAGCTAATAAAGAAGATATTTGAATCTCTTTATCCTAATAACCCAGAATTTCGCGCCAAAGATATTGTAAAATTGTTAAGAGCGAATCCTGAACTAAAAAATATTAATTCTAACGTACGTCAAAAAAAGGTGGAAGAGTTATGAAAGCAGTAATAATTGGAGCTGGACAAATTGCAGGAGGACTAGATGGTCCTAAAGATAAAGCGATACTAACTCATGCACACGCATATAAATCTAATCCAAACACTGAACTTATTGGTGTTTGCGATACAAATGAAGATGCCCTTATAAAATTTAATAAAAAGTGGAAAACTAAAACGTTTAGTGATGCAAAGGAGATGTTAGATGAGTGCCGTCCTGAAATTATCTCTATCTGCTCAGCAACTCAGACACATTCAAAGATGCTAAGTCTCGCCCTTTCATCTAACACTGCTAAAATAATTTTGTGCGAGAAACCTTTTGTCTCTACAAAAGAGGAGTTTGATGAGATAAATAGACTTTTAGAGAAAAACTCAAAAAAACTTTTTATCAATTTCATACGCAGGTATGATCCATCTTTTATAAAACTAGCACAAATCATTAAAAGCGGTGAACTAGGTAAGATTCAATCTTTTCAAGGACGTTTTAGCAAAGGGTTAATTCATAATGGCTCACACATGCTAGAACTCATAGAGTGGCTAATTGGTTCTATTTCAAAGATTAGAATACTTGATTTACATAAAAGTGAAAGTGACTTTTTAGGTCAATTTTACGTACACTCTGAAAATGCAAACGGCATACTAACAAATCAAGAGGCTACTCATTATGATTACTTTGAGCTTGACATTATGCTAAGTGGTGCAAAAGTGGCAATTTCAGACCAAGGCAGAAACATTACGATTTTAAAACCGCAAAAATCAAAACTGTTTACTGGTTACAGCTACTTGCAAGAGCATTCAACATTGTCTGGAACACTAGAGAAAAATATGGCAAACTCTTTGGATTTCGCACTAAGTAATGACTCGCATTCAATACTAAAAACACACCTAGATTTAAGTGCTAAATTACTACACATTACAAAAACTCTTCAAAAAAGTTCTAGCGTGGAATTTGCGTGAGTATCTTAGCCATAAATGGTGGTAATAAAGTGCGTACAAAACCTTTTGAAGCCTATAATACAATAGGTAAGGAAGAAGAAGAAGCAACACTTAGAGTACTAAGAAGCGGAAAACTTTCAACATTTTTAGGCACATGGCACGATGACTTTTATGGTGGGGTGGAGGTTCGCGCACTAGAAGAGGAGTGGGCAACATATTTTGGTGTGCGCCATGCAATTAGTGTAAACTCTGCAACGTCTGGACTTTTTTGCGCCGTAGGAGCTGCAGGGGTTGAACCAGGTGATGAAGTCATAGCAAGTGCATACACAATGAGCGCTTCAGCAGTTGCAGCTATTGTTTATGGGGCAATTCCTGTATTTGCTGATATTGAAGAAGATTATTACTCTCTTGATGCAAAATCTATTGAAAAACTGATAACTCCAAAAACGAGAGCGATAATAGTTGTAGATATTTTTGGACAAGTGTATGATGTAGATGCAATTAACTCTTTAGCAAAAAAACATAACCTTACCATTATTGAAGATAGCGCACAAGCACCAGGTGCAATGTTAAATGGTAAATATGCCGGAACTTTTGGTGATATGGGAATATATTCTCTAAATTATCACAAACATATTCATGCTGGTGAGGGTGGAATTATAGTTACTGACAACGATGAATTAGCGAACAAACTATACCTAATTCGCAACCACGCCGAAGTTGTGCTAGATGCAAGAGGTGTAAAAGATTCAAAAGAGCTCATAAATATGATTGGATTCAACTACCGACTAAGTGAAATTCATGCAGCAATTGCAAGAGAACAACTTAAAAAATTAAAAAGCTTACTAAATTCTCGCATAGAAAATGCGCTTTACCTAAATAACAAATTATCAGAAATAGACTTTTTAAGTGTAACAAAAATAAGAAAAAACTCAATACACGCCTTTTACGTGCAAGCCCTACAATTTGATGAAATGAAAGCAGGAGTAGATAGAACCAAATTTGTAACTGCACTAAAAGCTGAACTCCCACACACAAAACTAAGAGAAGAATCTGATGTACTAATTGGCGCAGGATATGTTAAACCACTATACTTGCAGCCAATGTATCAAAAAAGAGTGGCATTTGGCTCAAAAGGCTACCCTTTTACTCTAACAGACAGAACATATGAAAAAGGTCTTTGTCCAATAACAGAACTTATGCACGAGAAAAAGCTAATAACACATGAGCTAATGCGCCCACCTGCAACTAAAGAAGATTTAGATGATGTAATTGAAGCGTTTCTAAAAGTGACTAAGAATTTGAGTGACATATGACATTTAACGAACGCTGTTACGCCCTTTTACTAAAAATTCCAAAAGGAAAAGTGACAACCTATAAAGAGATAGCAAATGCACTAGGGACTAAAGCCTACCGCGCCGTTGGTAATGCTATGAACAAAAATCCAAATCCAATCACCTCACCATGCCATAGAGTTGTAAAAACTGATGGTTCACTTGGTGGTTACGCTTTTGGTAGTGATAAAAAAATTGCTCTTTTAAAAAGTGAGGGGATTAGTATACAAAATAACAAAATTGCCGATTTCAATAATAAACTATATAGATTCAAATAAGGCTATCCAATGAATAACCCGCTTCTTAAATCAAAAAATATTTACCTAAGAGCATTATCTCCTGAAGATGCTAATGGAAATTATCCCTCATGGCTAAACGATGAAAAAATTAGTACATATAATTCTCACTATACATTTGGATATACAAAAGAGCAGGCACTAGAGTATATCAACTCTAGTATTGGCTCTCGTACTAATCTAATACTTGCAATTACCGATATAGAGAGTAACAGACATATTGGAAATGTAGCCCTACAAAATATTAACTGGATAAATAGAAGTGCAGAATTTGCCATTTTAATTGGCGAAAAAGATTTTGCTAGCAAAGGTATTGGCAAAGAGGCAATGGGACTTATTTTAGAACATGGTTTTAGTGCTTTAAATTTACATCGTATCTATTGTGGAACACCTGTAACCAATGATGCCATGCGTGCTTTAGCAAAAAAGTTTAATATGCGTGAAGAGGGTTTAAGAAAAGAGGCATTTTACAAAAATGGTGCCTATTTTGACATAATTGAGTATGGATTATTGCGAGGCGAGCATTATGGAAAATAATTGGGGTAAACCACTATATGATGATGTTATGCGCTACTGCACACGTTGCTGTATGCCTGAGACAAATGAGGGTATGCAGTTTGATGAGATGGGAATCTGCCTTGCTTGTCGTGCGCAAGAGGAGAAGATGCATATTGACTGGAGAACTCAGGAAAACCAGTTAAAAGCAGTATTAGACAAATACAAAACAAAAGCTGGTGACAATTATGACTGTATAGTTCCAGTAAGTGGGGGTAAGGATAGCGTTTTTCAGATGCATGTTCTTAAAAAAGTGTATGGGATGAATCCACTTGCAGTTACTTTTAATCATAACTGGTACTCTGAGACCGGTAAATTCAACCTAGACAATGCGTTAGAGAAACTAGAGATTGACCACATGATGTTTACACCAAATAAAGCTCTTGTTAAAAAGCTATTTGTGAAATCATTTTATAAAATTGGTGATTCGTGTTGGCATTGTCATGCTGGCGTTGGAGCGTATCCTCTTCAAATAGCTGTAAAATTTAATATACCACTACTAATTTGGGGTGAATCTGTATGTGAAACAAGTGGACGAGCTAGTTTTACGCAAAATGTTACTGAATTTGACCGTGACTACTTTACAACAGTTTCAGCGAAACTCTACCCTGAACAGATGGTAGGCGATGGAATTACAAGAAAAGAGCTAAAACCTTTTGAACTTCCTAGTTTTGAAGATATTAATCGTGTTGGTGTTGTGGGTCTTCATCTTGGTAATTTTCTATTTTGGGATGATGAACGTCAAATGGAGTTTATTAAAAAAGAGTATGGTTGGAGAGAGGAACATAGAGCTGGGCATTACAAAGGGTTCAAAGGCAACGAATGCAAGTTTGAAACTATGCATGACCATATGAAATTTATAAAACGTGGTTTTGGTCGTGGAACAGATCAAGCAAGTGCTGACGTTCGCGCTGGACTACTTACTCGCGAAGAGGGTTTTGAAGTTGCTAAAAAGTATGATCAGCAACGTCCAGCATTTTTAGATGAATTTCTTGACATGGCAAATATTACAGAGGCTGAATATGAAAATGTACTTAAAAATATGCGTCAAGGTAATTTTAGGAAAGTTAAATGAGTGAGCTTTTTTCACTTGATGCTACTAGTTTACGAAAACTACTTTTAAGTGCAGATATAACACCACAAGATATTAGTAACTCTCTACTTAAACGTACAGCAAAGCTAAACCCAGACATTGATGCTTGGGAGTATTTAGATGAAAAAGTTATTAGAAAACAAATCTCAAAAATTAAGACTCAAGATAAAACTCTCCCGCTATATGGTATTCCAATAGGAATAAAAGATATTTTCAATACTTTTGACATGCCAACGCAAATGGGTTCACCACTATGGAAAAATTTCACTCCAGGAAATGATGCGCGCGTTGTACACTACTTAAGACGAAATGGTGCAATTATTTTTGGCAAAACTGTAACTGCTGAATTTGCCGTGCATTATCAAGATAGAACACATAACCCTCATAATTTAGAGTATTCACCTGGTACATCTTCAAGTGGTTCAGCTGCAGCAGTTGCCGCTAACATGGTACCTATTGCATTTGGTTCACAAACAGCTGGCTCAATCACAAGACCTGCGAGCTATTGTGGAATCTATGGATTTAAACCAACGTTTGGAGTAATGGCTAGAATTGGTGTACTAAAGACTACTGATTCTCTTGATTCAATTGGTTTTTTTACAAGAAGCGTGGAAGATTTAAAAACAACTTTTAATGCCTCACGTGTTCATGGTAAAAACTATGAATATGTACACAAATACATTGATAAGCACATACAAAAGAAAAGTTTTAAAGTTGCTATATTAGAACACCCTCATTTCAACAAAGTACAACCTTACGCAAAAGAGTCATTTAACTCATGGGTAAAAAAATTAGAAATTCCAGAAATTGAACTTGTAAATGTAGAGATAGATAGTAGCATAAATGAGCTACGCGAAATTCACCAGACAATTTATGACAAAGCATTAGCTTACTATTTTACAAAAGAGTTTAAAAACCACACACTATTAAGCCCTATTTTTTACGACATTATAAAAGCTGGTAATCAGATAAGTGTTCAGCAATATCAAAATGCAATAAAACGTCAAGCACAAATTAGTTACTCCATAAATGAGCAATTAAAAGGTATTGACATACTTTTAACACTCTCAACAGCAGGAGTTGCACCTAAAGGTTTAACAACTCCTGATATAATTGATTCAAATTACATATGGACAACTTTAGGTATGCCAACACTCTCTATACCAGTTTTTAAAGATAAAAACAATATGCCTTTTGGAGCATTAGCCATTGCAACAAAATACAAAGACAACATAATTTTAGACTTTGCTAAAATACTAAAAGAGAAAGAGATAATTTTTAATATTGAGGATATTCTATGAGCCAACAAGCCATCACTATATTTGAGTTAAACATTCGAGCCCTTCTACCAGTTAACGTGCCACTGGCAACAAGACTATTTGCTATGCAAGAGAATGAAAGATTTGAAGTATTTCAAGGTGAAGATCCAGCAGATATAAATATTTTAGATAAAGAGACTAAAGAAATTTTTTATGAATACCCCGTAAAAGACATAATGAAAAAATATGATGAATTTAGTAATTATAAAAGATATCCTTTCCTCTATCTCTATGGAATAGGCAATGGGCAACTAATAAAACTTCTTCTCAATGATAGTGCCAGAAAGCGTATTTTAGTGATTGAACCAGAACTTGAACTAATATATATTGTTCTAAACTTAATAAATTTTTCAAAAGAGATTTCTGAACTTAAATTATCAATTGAGTTAAGCAAAGAGATAGATTTTGTACGTGCCATACACTACGTGTCACATAAAGAGGGTCAACTTTATGCAAAACTGTATGACTTACATATAACTTTGCCATACTATCGCCGTCAATTTACAGATGAAATTTTAAGTGTAAACTCTACAATTACAAAAGCTCTTGAGTATGTTGTAACGGTTCATGGTAATAGTGTAGAAGATTCTCTTATGGGGGTTGAACGTCACTTTAGGAATCTTCCATTTATGCTAAGTCATCCAAAGCTAAAAGATTTACGTTCACAAAAAAATAGTGACTTAGCAATTATAGTATCCACCGGTCCAAGCCTTACTAAACAGCTACCTCTTTTAAAAGAGGTACAAGATTATGTAACTATCATTAGTGTAGATGCTAGTTTTCCAGTGTTAGCAAAAAATGGCATTAAACCTGACATCGTAACAGTACTAGAGCGTGTGCCTGAAACTGGCAAATTTTTTAGTGAAACACCAGCCAAAGCGCATAAAGATGTGATTTTTTACTGTGTCTCTATTGCTGATGAAGCTGTAATTAATGGTATTAAAGATGGAACTACAATTTTAGGTATGCGTTCTCATGGATATACTACAGTGTTTGAGCTTGACGATTATGGCTACCTTGGTGAGGGACTTAGTGCTGCTAATTTAGCACATGAGCTTGCCATGGTTATGGGCTATGAGAGGTGTGTGCTTATTGGTCAAGATTTAGCATTTGGTGATGATGGTACAAGCCATGCAGATGATCATTTCTATGGAATAAATGAAGAAAATATTAAAGAGACTGACCCATATACTGAAAAATATGGTGGTCATGGAAAGGTACGCACGACTGTTTACTGGAAAATATTTATGAGCGCCTTTGAACGTGTAATTACACGCACAGAAGGTGTTGTTACAACAATTAATTCAACTGAGGGTGGTGCTAGAATTCCTGGTGCAATAGAGATGCCATTTGCTACAGTAATAGAGCAGTATGTTAATAAGAAAAAAACGAAAAAGCAAATTAATGTAAAATTTCCAACACAAGAAGAGACTCATAAAAATATGGTATTTGCTATTAAAATAGTAAATATATTTTTAAAAGAGGGAAAAATCTGGCAAGAGCAAGCAGAAGAGGTATTTTTAGAGGTTCAAAAAGAGACAGATAATCTCATTAAATTAAATAAAGAGAAAAATTTAGAAGCGATTGATTTTGATTATATTGATAAACTGATAGAAAAAATTGATAAAATAAAAGAGTTTTTTGATGATCCAGATTTTGAACTAATGTATTACAATACTGTGCAATCATACATACTCCACCAAGAGTTAGAGCTTGCGAAACTATATGTTAGCGATCCGATAGAAGATATAGATAAAAAAGTAAAAAAAGTTGACTGGGTTCTTCAACATAGATATTGGCTATTTAGCCTAGCTGGCGGTATTAATGCAGCTCGCGAGATAATTGGTGAGGGTGTTAGTAGTTGGCCACAAGAGTATAAAAAAGAGTTAAAATTAGAACTTCTTCCTGAGAAAAAGAGCCAAGAGCCTACTAATGAGTAAACTAAAGTGAACTTATGCAAGCTATAACAATAGCCATAATTATTATTTTAATAATCATAGGGCTACTTCATATATACTGGGCTATAGGTGGGACAGTTGGATTAGATAAAGCCCTACCCACAAAAAATGGAACTCTATTAATTAAGCCTAGCAAAATACTTACCTTGATAATTGGCATATTATTAATCATATTCGCTACCATTGCCTACTTACTTCAATACAGTAACATAAACTCTAGCTACTTAATCAATTCTGGTTGGATATTATCTTTTATATTTACAATTAGAGCTATTGGAGAGTTTAATGCAGTTGGATTCTTCAAAAAAATCAAAAACACTACATTTGCTAAGTATGACACAAAATATTTCTCTCCAATATCTATGTCACTTGGTATTGTATTTGCGATACTATCTTATAGATAATTTTAGCTGAGGAAACCCTCAGCCTTTAGAAAAATTATTGAAGTAGTTTAAGAACATTTTGCTGAACGTTGTTAGCTTGCGCCATAGCAAAACTTCCAGCTTGAGCTAAAATATTATACTTAGAAAAACTTGCACTCTCTGCTGCAAAATCAACATCTCTAATATTTGATTCAGCGGACTTAACATTCACTTGAGTAACTGAAATATTATTGATAGTAGATACAAGTTGATTTTGTACAGAACCTAAATCTGCACGAATAATATCAAGCGTTCTTTGAGCAGATTGTGCAACTTCCATTGTCATCATTGCACCCTTAAGTGAACTAACACCAGAACCGATACCACCACTTAAATCAAGATCTGATGATGTATTAGCAGACTTTCCAAGAGCTAAAGCAACATCAGATGTAACATTAGCTTTAGAACTAGCTAAATTGACAGTTGCATCTGCAATAGTCCCATGACCAATATCACTAAGTTGACCACCTACTCCCTGAGACTCAACAGAGACAATAATATCTTTAGCATCTTGACGTGAAAGTGTTAAACGCCCATAATTTCCACCCTCTGCTCCTGCTAAAAAACCACCTGCACTAAATAATATTCCACGTCCATCTGTAGCTCTTAAACTCAGACGACCCTGTTCATCAATAAATGATTCAACACCAGTTTGTTCTTTTTCAGCATTAATGGCATTGACTAAACGTCCATCTCCATCATTTTGAGATACTCCAATGACATCTCCAATCAATACTCCATTTACGGTGAGTGCGGAGATACTACCAGGCTGAACAGCACTACTAGTTGTAGATTGAACAATAAAAGAGGCTTTCACTCCTGTTCTATCTGTATTTTTATTAATAACTTCAGCAAGCGCACCAATACCACTACCCGCTGAGTAATCAATATTTACAGATTCCATTCTAATATCTCTAGTTCCTGCACTAAATGTAAGAGAGACATCACTAATAGCTGTATCTAAAGCTCCAATACCAGTTTCATAACGAACGTGACCTATTTTAGCTGAATTTGTAGCACCAATTGATGCTTTTATTGTCTCATTAGAAAACGCACCAACTTGAAACTCTTTATTTGTAAATGAGCCAGCAAGAAGCTTTTGCCCATTAAAAGATGTGGTTGAAGCGATATTATCAAGACTTTCAAGTAATCTATTAATATCTTTTTGAATAGCAAAACGAGATTCACGACTTTGACCATCTTGTGCAGCTTGGACAGCTTTTACACGAATGGTCTCTAAAATCTTAATCTGTTCATCCATAGCTTTATCTGCAATTTGAACAATACCAATGGCATCATTTCCATTTGCAACAGCCTGTCCTAGTGAACTTGCTTGCGACCTTAGCGAATCTGCAATCGCCATCCCTGATGCATCATCGGCTGCTTTATTAATGCGTAAACCTGAACTCAATTTTTCAAGAGAGTTATTTAAACTACGATTATTCACGACAGCATTATTGCGCGCATTTAAAGCGCCAACGTTAGTATTAATTCTAAAACCCATGCCCAATCCTTTGAGAAGTTCTTTAATAACTCAAAGCAATTAGCGTACCAAAATAATATTGTATAAATAACGCAAGAAGTATATCCCCATTATTAAACATGGAGATACCCATAAAAACTAATAACTATTTTCTGTAATTTCCCAGCCATCTGCAAATGGAGCCGTATAAATTTTATCTGTAGAAGAACCACCTAACATATATATTTTACCTTTTGTCACAACTGCTTGAGCCAATCCAATCTATAATTCCCCTAAAATCTAAGACAATAATTTATTAAGATTTATTTCCTAAATGTTAAAATTTCAACAAGAATAATGGAGATAAATATGACACGAAAAAAGTGTCAAACTTATACAGCAGAGCAGAAAACTAAAATTGTTTTAGAGTTACTAAAAGAGGAAGAAACGATTGTTCAAATAGCAACTAAATGTAAAATCATAGCTAAATAAATCCAAAACTAGAAGAAGCGGTTTCTAGAGAATGCTTCTTTAGCATTTGATGTTGGTGATGTAACTAAAGCCTATGAAAACTACTTTACAAAATAGATGAGATAGCTACTGACAATTCAGAATATGAATATAGATTTATCCATCAACAACTTAAAGAAGATGGTTTCAAAATTGGAAAGAATAGAGTTTTAAAATATATGAAGACAATTGATATTCAAACAATATATCCAACTAGAAAAAAACTTACAAGCCTTAGAAATCATGAACATAAGACTTATGAGTACCTGCTCAAACAATACTGGACTGGAATTGGTAGGAAACTGTACATGTAGCGACTCCAAATGAAGTATGGAGCGGTGGTATTACCTATATTCATGTCAATGATAGCTTTATGTATCTTACTGCAATTATAGATTGGCATTCTAAAGCCATTTTCTCATATAAAATATCTATAAATAGTAAAGGTAGGAGTATAGATAATATTGTAATTGAGAAATTTTTTAGAACTTTCAAGCATAGCAATATTTATATCAATGACTACGTAGCAATCCAAGATTTAAAAGAAGAAGTTAAAAACTATATTCATAAATACAATTTTAAGAGATTTCATTCAAGTATAGATTATCAAAAACCTATGAATGTTTATATTGAATATCTGAAAAATGTAGGATAAGGTAACAAGCTATAGGTGGAAATAAATTAATCTAAATAGCTGTATTGATTTTTAGGGGTATAGGCGCACTTGAAGCACTATATAACACACTAGCCCCTATTACCACTACAGCTACGACACTTATCGCTGTCATTTTCCTCACATTCATAATTTTTCCTTATGTAATTTTAAATTATATAACGGAATAGATTATGAATTAAAGTTATACTAAATGTCAATAGCACATTAACAGAAGAGTCATATTTATCTCATTTTTATAAATTACTGTTACTATTTGGAACTAATTATAAGTATTTATCTTAATTTAAATAAAATATTTTTTGCAGAAATTATTAACTAGCTAAATATAGAGTCGCCTAAACGACTCTATAATATTATTGAAGTAGTCTAAGAACGTTTTGTTGAACGTTATTTGCTTGACTAAGTGCAAATGCACCAGCTTGAGAAAGAATATTCAATTTAGAAAATTCAGCACTCTCAGAAGCAAAATCAACATCTCTAATATTTGATTCAGCAGATTTAACATTAACCTGAGTAACACTAATGTTATTCACAGTTGACACTAACTGATTTTGAACTGAACCTAAATCCGCACGAATACTATCTAATGTTTTTTGAGCAGATTGAGCAAGATCCATTACAGCCATTGCTCCTTTTAAGCTAGTAACACCAGCACCAATACCACCACTTAAATCAAGATCTGTTGAAGCATTAGCACTACCACCAATTGCCCTAGCATCAGCACTAGTAATATTTGCACGCACATTTGCCAAGTTCATTGTAGCCTCTGCTAATGTTCCATGCCCAATATCACTAAGTGCCCCAGCAGCACCATTGGTTGAAACTGTAAAGGCAATATCTCTAGCATCTTGACGAGAAAGTGTTAAACGTCCATAGTTTCCACCCTCTGCCCCTGCTAAACTACCACCTGCACTAAATAAAATTCCACGACCATCTGCAGAAGCAAGTGTTAAACGACCTTGTCCATCAATAGTAGCCTCAATTCCAGTCTGCTCTTTTAACTTATTAATAGCTTGAGTCAAACGACCATCTGAATCATTAGCCTCTACACCTGAAATATCTCCAATTAATACACCATTTAAAGTAATACCAGAAATATCCCCAGCAGTAATTGCAGCAGTTGTATTAGATTGAACAATATAACTAGCTTTTATCCCAGTAAGCTGTGTACTTTTATTAATAACATTAGCCATTGCACCCATACCACTACCAGCAGAGTAATCAATACTAACTGATTCAAGTCTAACATCAACACTACTTGAGCTAAATGTTAAACTAACATTCTGGGCTGCTTCACTAAGTGATGCTACACCAGTTTCATAATGGACTTGTCCAATTTTACCTGAATTTGTAGAACCAATAGAAGCTTTTACAGTTTGATTTGAAAATGCACCAACTTGAAACTCTTTATTAGTATAAGATCCAGCAAGTAATGATTGTCCATTAAATGTAGTAGAAGCTGCAATGTTATCAAGACTCTCTAGTAGTCTATTAACATCTTTTTGAATTGAAGCACGAGTCTCTGATGTTTGACCATCTTGAGCTGCTTGTGTAGCTTTCGTACGAATGGTTTCTAAGATTTTAATCTGTTCGTCCATCGCTTTATCTGCAATTTGCACAATACCAATGGCATCATTAGCATTTGAAACTGCTTGTCCTAAACCAGAAGATTGAGCTCTAAGAGAATCAGCAATCGCCATCCCAGAAGCATCATCTGCTGCTTTGTTAATACGTAGACCTGAACTAAGTTTTGATAATGAATTATCTAAACTTCTATTGTTCATATTAGTAATTGCAAGCGAATTCATCGCTGCAATATTGGTATTAATTCTAAAACTCATAATAAATCCTTTTATCTGTCTAGCTTCCGGCATCCTTGCCGTCTAAAAAGTATATCGGCACGAAAAAAGAAAACTTAATAGCCACGTAAAAGAATTTATATAAATTAATATGAAAACAAGGCAGAAAATATATAAGTAGTATCTTGCCACAAAAGTGGCTAGATACTATTGAAGTAGTCTAAGAACGTTTTGTTGAACATTATTTGCTTGACTAAGTGCAAATGCACCAGCTTGAGAAAGAATATTCAATTTAGAAAATTCAGCACTCTCAGAAGCAAAATCAACATCTCTAATATTTGATTCAGCAGATTTAACATTAACCTGAGTAACACTAATGTTATTCACAGTTGACACTAACTGATTTTGAACTGAACCTAAATCCGCACGAATACTATCTAATGTTTTTTGAGCAGATTGAGCAAGATCCATTACAGCCATTGCTCCTTTTAAGCTAGTAACACCAGCACCAATACCACCACTTAAATCAAGATCTGTTGAAGCATTAGCACTACCACCAATTGCCCTAGCATCAGCACTAGTAATATTTGCACGCACATTTGCCAAGTTCATTGTAGCCTCTGCTAATGTTCCATGCCCAATATCACTAAGTGCCCCAGCAGCACCATTGGTTGAAACTGTAAAGGCAATATCTCTAGCATCTTGACGAGAAAGTGTTAAACGTCCATAGTTTCCACCCTCTGCCCCTGCTAAACTACCACCTGCACTAAATAAAATTCCACGACCATCTGCAGAAGCAAGTGTTAAACGACCTTGTCCATCAATAGTAGCCTCAATTCCAGTCTGCTCTTTTAACTTATTAATAGCTTGAGTCAAACGACCATCTGAATCATTAGCCTCTACACCTGAAATATCTCCAATTAATACACCATTTAAAGTAATACCAGAAATATCCCCAGCAGTAATTGCAGCAGTTGTATTAGATTGAACAATATAACTAGCTTTTATCCCAGTAAGCTGTGTACTTTTATTAATAACATTAGCCATTGCACCCATACCACTACCAGCAGAGTAATCAATACTAACTGATTCAAGTCTAACATCAACACTACTTGAGCTAAATGTTAAACTAACATTCTGGGCTGCTTCACTAAGTGATGCTACACCAGTTTCATAATGGACTTGTCCAATTTTACCTGAATTTGTAGAACCAATAGAAGCTTTTACAGTTTGATTTGAAAATGCACCAACTTGAAACTCTTTATTAGTATAAGATCCAGCAAGTAATGATTGTCCATTAAATGTAGTAGAAGCTGCAATGTTATCAAGACTCTCTAGTAGTCTATTAACATCTTTTTGAATTGAAGCACGAGTCTCTGATGTTTGACCATCTTGAGCTGCTTGTGTAGCTTTCGTACGAATGGTTTCTAAGATTTTAATCTGTTCGTCCATCGCTTTATCTGCAATTTGCACAATACCAATGGCATCATTAGCATTTGAAACCGCTTGTCCTAAACCAGAAGATTGAGCTCTAAGAGAATCAGCAATCGCCATCCCAGAAGCATCATCTGCTGCTTTGTTAATACGTAGACCTGAACTAAGTTTTGATAAAGAGTTGTCTAGTCCACGATTATTAATATTATTAATTGCAAGCGAATTCATCGCTGCAACGTTCGTATTTATCCTGAAGCCCATAATAAATCCTTTTATTATTGTACTCGGCATCCTTGCCGACTTCTTGCAGGAAATATTAAATTTATTTAACCTGCACACACAAATCACACTCGTAGGGTCACACTACCCTACAGACAGACCTATCGACAAGTTGCAAAAATTTTAAAGTCATTTGGAAATTTATGATAGAATTTCGTCCAATTCATTTAATCAAGGTCACTATTTGAAACATTTAATTATAGTTGAGTCCCCTGCAAAAGCTAGAACAATTAAAAATTTTTTAGGTAAAGAGTACGAAGTTATTGCATCTAAAGGTCATATTCGAGATTTACCAAAAAGCTCTTTTGGTATCACAGAAGATGATAAAAGACTTGTTCCAAAATATTCTATTGCTAAGGAAAATGCTCCAATAGTCAAACAGATAAAAGAGTTAGCAAAAAAAAGTGATATTATATATATCGCAACCGATGAGGATCGAGAGGGTGAGGCCATTGGTTGGCATATTGCTCATGCTATTAAAAAAGACCCCGAGGAACTTCCTCGTATTGTTTTTCATGAGATTACAAAAAAAGCAATTATCCACGCATTAGAAACTCCACGAAAAATTAATATGAATTTAGTTAATGCACAACAAACTAGACGATTGCTAGATAGAATAGTTGGTTATAAACTTTCTCCACTACTTGCTTCAAAGATTCAAAAAGGTTTAAGTGGTGGGCGAGTTCAATCATCATCTCTTAAAATAATAGTAGATCGTGAACGTGAAATAAAAGCATTTATCCCAGTTGAATACTGGACAATCGATACTATTTTTAATAAAAACATTGATGCTGCTATATCTACTTTTCGAAATGACAAAATAGGAAAAATGGATATTAAAAATGAAGAACAGGCGCAAACAATAGTTTCCACTATTGAAAAAGAGAGTTTTATTGTCTCTAAAATTGAAAAGAAAAATAGAAAAACAAGCACCCCAGCCCCATTTATGACGTCAACCATGCAACAGACTGCATCTAGTAAATTAGGTTTTACTCCAAAAAAGACTATGATGATTGCACAGAGCCTTTATGAGGGTGTCAAACTAGGTCGTGAGCAGACGGGACTTATTACGTATATGAGAACAGATAGTCTTAACCTTGCAGCAGAGGCTATTGAAAGTGTTCGTAAAATTATTAGCAATACATATGGAGACAAATATTTACCAGTTGAAGCTAAAACATATAACTCAAAAACAAAAGGAGCGCAAGAAGCACATGAGGCAATTCGTCCTACTAATGCTGAACTTACTCCACAAGCTGCAAAAGAGTATTTAAAAGATGATGAGTATAAGCTATATAAACTAATATATGAGAGATTCCTAGCATGTCAAATGAATGATGCACAGTTTGAACAACAGAGTATTGTTTTTAAAAGTGATTCTTCTGAGTTCAAAGCAAATGGTAGAAAACTTATCTTTGATGGTTTCTACAAAGTTTTAGGAAATGAAGACAAAGATAAACTCCTACCTAACCTCAAAGAGGGTGATAATGCAGATTTAAGTAAAATTGAACCAATTCAACACTTTACAGAACCTCCTGCACGTTATAGTGAAGCTAGTTTAATTAAAAAACTCGAAAGTATGGGAATAGGTCGTCCAAGTACATACGCTCCAACTATCTCTACACTGCAAGCTAGAGACTACCTGAAAATTGAAAAACGCCAACTTATCCCAACAGAGATTGCCTTTACGGTTACAAAGATGCTAGAAAAACATTTTAGTGAAATTGTAGATAGCCAATTTACTGCAAACATGGAACAGACTCTCGATGAAATAGCAGAAGAGGATAAAGATTGGCAAAAAATATTATGGGATTTTTACCACCCATTTATGGAAAAAATTGCAGCAGGTAAAGAGAATATTGTAAGCTTAAAAACTGCAACACCAACAGGTGAAATGTGTCCAAAATGTGGAAGTGAGTTACTCCTTAGAAAGGGTCGCTATGGTGAATTTGTAGCGTGTAGTGGATTTCCAAAATGTCGTTACACAAAACCTGCTGGTGATGAAGAAGCTACCAAAGAGGTGAAAGAGAGTGATGAGAAATGTGACAAATGTGATAAACCAATGGTCGTTAAAACTGGTCGCAATGGTCAATTTCTAGCATGTAGTGGTTACCCAGAATGTAAAAATACAAAACCTTTAAATGAAAAAACAACTATCACTGTAAAATGTCCAGAGTGTGAGGGAAATTTACTTCTTCGCCATTCACGTAGAGGAAGTTTTTATGGCTGTGAAAACTATCCAAAATGTACATTTATCTCAAAATTTGAGCCAGTTGATAAAAAATGTAGTGAATGTAACTATATAATGGCAAAACGTACGCTTAAGAATAAAGAGATTTTTGAGTGTATTAAATGTAAACATAAAGTTGATGCTTAAGTTATGAAAATAGGAATTTTTAGCGATACACATAAAAGAGTTGGACGCTCACTAAAGGTAATAAATAAACTAATAGATGAGGGAGCGGAGTATCTAATACATGCTGGTGATATTGTGAAACCTGAAGTATTAGAGCAACTTACACTTGCAAATTTACCATATGTTGCAGTTCTTGGCAATAATGATGCTCATCTACAAACGTATTCTAAAAGTTTCAATATTGTTCAAGAACCATACTATTTTAAAATTAAAAGTACTACCTTTAAACTTATGCATCTACCCTTTTTTATGTCCCCTGATTCAGATATTGTAATAAGTGGACACACTCATATTTTTAATGTTGAAAAAACTCAAAAATCTCTTTTTATAAATCCTGGTGAAGCGTGTGCAAGAGATAAAAATATAAGTGAATGCACCCTTCTTAAAATTACAGAAGAGAGATATGAATTAGACTATTTTTATCGTAAAGTAAAAACAGATGAATGGAAAAACAAAACTTACAATTTTCCCATAAAGAAAAGTCTATGAGCAAACCAATATTTCTTTGTGCTATTAGTAATGTATCTAGTGGAAGCTGTTCAGAAAATTGCAAATTCTGTACACAAAGCGCTCATTACAATACAGATATTGAAAACTATAAATTTAAACCAGTTAAAAAGATACTATTAGAAGCTAAGAAAGCAGAAGATAATGGCGTTTTAGGTTTTTGTCTCGTTACAGCGGGGAAAGGACTTAACACTAAAACTTTAGAGTATATCTGTTCTACTGCAAAAAGAATCAAAAATTCACATCCAAACCTTAATTTAATTGCCTGTAATGGTACAGCTAGTATATCTCAGTTAAAGCAGTTAAAAAACGCTGGAATTGACAGCTATAATCATAACCTAGAAAGCGCAGCATCATACTACCCTGATATTTGTACCACACATAGCTGGAACGAAAGATATGAGACATGTGAAAACGTAAAAGAGGTTGGACTTAACCTCTGCACTGGAGGTATATTTGGAATGGGAGAAAGTGCAAAGCAGCGTCTTGAACTTATAGAACAAATTTTATCTCTTAAACCAGAATCTGTGCCTATTAACTTTTTTCATCCAAACCCAGCACTTCCTCTTACAAAAAATAATATAGAAGTAAAAGAGGGACTAGATCTTATTTCAATGTTAAGAGAAAAATCTTCTAAAATGCGTATCATGGTGGCTGGTGGACGGGAAACTTTTTTTAAAATAGAGCAAGAAAAAATATTTTCAGCTGGTGCAAATGCCATAGTTTTAGGCGATTATCTTACAACTTCAGGAAATAGACCTAGTACGGATTTAGAAATGCTTAAAAATTTGAATTTATCCATAGCAACATCTTGTCATGACTAATGAAATATTAATAATACTCACTCTATCAATAATTATAGTAACCTCTCCATTTATCTCAAGAATATTAAAAATACCAACTACGCCAGTTGAAATTATGCTTGGTGCAATTGCTGGCTATGCTGGATTTTTACACCATCTACATCTATTTGAAGTAATTGCAGAATTTGGTTTTTTATATTTGATGTTTTTAGCAGGTACAGAAGTAAATTTAAAAAAAATTTTAAGAACACCATCAAAACTTGTAAGACGCGCACTTCTATACATGAGTATACTATACCTTTTATCTTTTATAGCAACAATTTATCTAAATTTGAGCAATATTTTTATACTAATTATGCCTCTTGTATCAATAGGTTTAGTTGCTACCTTAGCAAAAGAGTACGGAAATAATTTACCTTGGATAGAATTATCAATTGTAGTTGGTAGCATTGGTGAAGTAATAAGTATTGCAGTTCTTACAATAGCGAGTGCTACATTTGAATTTGGACTTGACATTCAACTGTTTTTAAAAATATTCTATTTGATTGTTTTTATTGTTCTTATGCTAGTAATTTTTCGAATACTTAGAATTCTATTTTGGTGGTATCCTGAAATTAGAACGCTACTTATGCCTTATACTGATAATTTAGAACAAGATATACGTCTTTCTCTTTCTATATTTTTTGTCTTAATTGCTGCGATGATATATTTAGATTTAGAGCTAGCCTTTGGTGCTTTCATTGCAGGAATATTTGTACCTACTTTTTTTGAACACAAAGATAAATTACCAGAAAAACTATCTAGTTATGGCTTTGGATTTTTTGTCCCAATATTTTTTATATATATTGGAAGTACATTTGAATTACAATCACTTTTAATTGATGGATTAATCATAAAAGCTCTTCTAATTACAGCATTAATGATTATGATTAGATTAATTGGCTCACTAGCATTTCACTCATTTATGAACTTTAAAGGTTTAATGTTATTTGGTTTATCCCATTCAATGCCACTTACTCTACTTGTTGCAGTTGCAACTCTAGCCTACCATGAACATAGTATTGACCAGTTTCACTACTATGCGTTTATTCTAGCTAGTCTATTTGAAGTTATTATTACGATGATAACAATTAAAGTAATTATAAACCCACCTAAACTATTAAAGAAGATTTTTACAAATTAATTCTCTACACATTTAATAAGCCTATAAATTCAACTACCTACAATTAAATAAAATAATATTATTCAAGTATACATTTCAAATAATATTATTATTATCATATTTAATAAATATTTGTTATAAATAATTATTAAACATATTTTTTAATAATTCTTTAATAAAATAAATTATAACATTTTTTTAATATTATTATTATTATATTTTATGTAGAATTTCCTTGCACACAAATAGTATCAAACTATTTAGAACTATTAAAGTTAGCGTTATGTTACATGATTTAGTCAACCAAGTAACACAAGTACAAAATCTTGACCCAAAAGGATGTTTTGTGAGAACAACAACTACTACAACTACAACAACAACTACTACATTAGTATAATCAACATAAGTCGATACTTTGTGTTGCATAATTGACACTTCTTGTGTCAATATTTTCTAATAGATGGTTTCTAACACTAATATTATTACAATACCTAAGGGATAAAAAATGAGTAACAAACTTAAATACTTCAATAAAGAAGATCTAAATGATATTCTTAACGGTTCAATTTTCTTAGCTTGTGGTGGAGGTGGCGCTAAAGAGAATGGACATATTTTATTAGATAACATTCTTCAGTACACAGATGAAGTGGCATATATTAATCCTTCTGACGTACATAAAGATTCATATATGCCAGTTTTAGCTGGTATGGGTGCACCCGAAGCATTTAAAAAAATAGGATTTAAAAATGCCCCTAAAAGTTCTTTTGAATTACAACAGAGCATAATTAGAAAAAATCTTCTTGAACAAGGTCATAAAGAGGATTTTAAATTCAAGTATACAGTTCCTGTTGAATCAGGTGCTATACCTTTTTTTATGTCAATGTTAGTAGCAGTCCAAAAAAAAATAGCTGTAGTTAATGGCGATGGTGGCGGACGTGCTTTCCCTAAACTTGAAATGTCAACTTTTGCAGCAGAAAAGATTCCAGTTTCTCCAGCTGTTTTAGTAAGTGAAGAGACAGTGGAAAATGGTGGAACATCATTAATGTTTAATCATAATGATCCAAAGAATATTGATAATCTCACTAGAGTTGTAATTGATACTGAAAATTTCAATAATGTAGCTGCACTTTCTAGTTTTTCAATGAGTGGTGAAATGATGCAAAAGGTCATAGTTGCCAATACCATATCTAGGGCTAAAGATGTTGGTAAAATCTTACGTGAATACCATAGTGACTCATTGTGGAGAATACTAGATTATTTAAATGGCTATCATCTATTTAAAGGACATGTTGATAACATCTCAATGCAAACAAAAAATGGTTTTGATTTTGGAAAAATAATCATAAAGGATCCATCCACAAAAAAAATTGCAACCGTTCTTACACATAATGAAAATCTTATTGTACTCTCAGATACAAATCAACCTCTAGCAATTGCACCAGATTCAATCTGCTATATGAATGATTTAGGTGAGACATTTAGTAATGCAGACATTAAAATTGGAGACTTTATTCATATTGTTGGCTTTGCCGCTGCAAAAAAGATAAGAACTCCATACTTTATAACAATCTTTGAAGAAGCGCTTAATGCCCTAGGTTATCAAAACTCATATGTCACAATTGAAAAATTACAGGCATAAAATAACATTTATATAGAGTAATCAATAAAAACTAAAATGAAGTGCATCTACATCATGTTTTAGTTTATAATGGTACTGTCCATCAAGTTCAATAACAACACGATAATAACCATCGTGATTACCTATATGAATATTCTTAAATGGAGCTGATTTTTTAATTTCAAAATGTTTAGTAGCAAAAGAGGCATCTCTTTTAAAATCAATAACTATTCTGTGTGGATTGATTAATAAAAAATGGCGTTGCATCTCATCATCACTAATAACACGTAAATCTCTTCCTTGTTTTTCAAAACGAATAAATCCAAAAGATGCTAATAATTTTTTATCTTCTATCTTGTTTTCTTCAACTTCTAAAGATTTTTTCTTTTTATTATGAGTAATTATAAGTGGTTCATGCCAATCAATACCCTTATTAACTAACAGACTCTTTTTAGCAATTGAACCATCAAGATTCTGATAGATAAAATCAATTGAACGAAGTACTCTTGCACTAGATGGTAAATTAACACTAGAACCCTCATATGGTTCTACAATATCTGCCACATTAGTACTAACTCCAACCTGTTCGACCTCATTTGCTCCAACTAATGGTTGAAATGGATTCTCTCTTGCATTTAAAGTAGTTGCAATTAAAATAGCGGTTGAAAATTTCAAAATTTTTAATAAATTTTTCATCCTAATCCTTTCCAATCTCTTGAAGCTCAAAATACTCTTTTTGAAGCTGTTCATTTTCTAATTCAAGAACACTATTTTGAGTACTTAATGTCTCCAAATACTCTTGTAATTCATACATAACCTCAAAAGAGTTATCACCAAAAAGAAGTACGCCTACATATATACCCAAACCAACTACAACCAAAATAGATAAAAGAGCGCGTAAAGGTGATAGACCAAAATACTGTCTTGTGATACTATGACGATGCGGTTCTAATAAATCTTTTATATCATTGTCTGCTGGCATTAAATACTAAACTCTATTCAAATAGAGTATTTCCTAAATATTCGCCATAAACAATCTCATTTTCAATCTCTAAAAGACGGTTATATTTAGCAGTTCTCTCACCACGTGCAGTAGAACCTGTCTTAATCTCACCAGTATTAAGTGCTACTGCAAAATCAGCAATAAAGGCATCTTCACTCTCTCCACTTCTATGGCTCATTACACACTTATAACCATGGCGTTGAGCAAGACGAACCGTTTGCATAGTTTCACTTATACTTCCTATTTGATTTGGTTTAATCAAAATTGAGTTTGCAACACCATTAGCAATCCCACGTGCTAAAATAGAAGCATTAGTTACAAATAGGTCATCACCAACAATTTGAACTTTATCGCCAATTTTATTAGTCAACATCTTCCAGCCATCCCAATCATCTTCACTTAACCCATCTTCAATTGAGACAATTGGATATTTTTCACACATATCAGCTAAATAGTTTACAAGCTCTTCGCTTGTAACTGTTCTATCTTCCGCATCAAGTCTATAACCTCCACCTTCTGCTGTAAACTCACTACTAGCAACATCCATAGCAAGACCAAAATCTTTACCTGGCTTATATCCAGCTTTTTCGATAGCTTTCATAATTACTTCTAGTGGCTCTTCATTATTTTTAAGATTTGGTGCAAATCCACCCTCATCACCAAGAGCTGTATTTTCTCCCATGTCAGCCAAAATTTTTTTAAGATTATGATAAACCTCAGCTGAAGCTCGTAGTGCCTCACTTAAAGTTTCAAAACCTAAAGGCATAATCATATACTCTTGAAAATCAACACTGTTATTAGCATGTGAACCACCATTAATAATGTTAAACATTGGAACTGGTATAACCATAGCGTTAGCACCACCTAAGTAGCGATATAATGGAATTTCTAAACTCTGTGCTGCTGCGCGTGCTACTGCCATAGATACACCTAAAACTGCATTAGCACCAAGGTTTGAATAATTGTCAGTACCATCGAGCTCTTTCATAACAGCATCAACAGAGGCTTGATTAAATGGACTCATACCAATAATTGCTTCACTTATTTTTACATTTACATTATCGCAAGCTTCTAATACACCTTTACCCATATAACGCTCATCACCATCACGAAGTTCTAACGCTTCACGCTTACCAGTACTTGCACCACTTGGTACAATTGCACTTTGAGACGTTCCATCACTCAATGTTACCATCACTCTAACCGTTGGATTACCTCTTGAATCTAAAACCTCAGTTGCTACTACATCTTCAATAAAAATCATCATTCATCCCCTGTTTCATTAATTTCTTGTGTATTCATCTCTAGCATTGAAGTAGCACCCATCGCTTCATGAATGGCCCCTTCAATCTCTTTTGCTAGAACTTTATCCTCTTGTAATAGGACTTTAACTTTCTCACGTCCTTGTCCTAATTTTTTATCTTTATAACTAAACCATGCGCCACTCTTATCAATAATATCTAGTTTTACACCATAATCAACAAGTTCACCAGCTTTAGAAATACCCTCTCCGAACATAATGTCAAACTCTGCCATACGAAATGGTGGAGCAACTTTATTTTTAACAACTTTAACTTTAGTACGATTACCTATTTGGTTTTCTCCTTGCTTTAAAGTTGCAACTCTACGAATATCTAATCTAACTGAAGCATAAAATTTAAGAGCATTCCCACCAGTTGTAGTTTCAGGTGAACCATAACCTGTCATTCCTATTTTCATACGAATCTGATTAATAAAAATAATCGTTGTAGACAATTTATGAAGAACACCAGTTAATTTTCTTAAAGCTTTACTCATTAAACGAGCTTGAACACCAACTTGCTGATCAGTCATTTCACCATCTAATTCTACTTTTGGAGTAAGTGCTGCTACTGAATCTATAATAATCAAATCAACCGCACCACTACGAGCTAAAGTTTCAGCAATATCAAGTGCTTGCTCACCAAAATCAGGTTGAGATACGAGTAGATTTTCTACATCAACACCGAGATTTTTTGCATAACCAACATCTAAGGCATGTTCAGCATCAATAAACGCACAAATCCCACCATTTTTTTGCATCTCTGCAATAACATGCAGAGTGAGTGTTGTTTTTCCAGAACTCTCAGGTCCATATATCTCAATAACACGACCACGTGGAACGCCACCAATTCCAAGTGCCATATCAAGACCAAGAGAACCTGTACTAATTGATTCAGTTAGCTCAACCTCTTTATCACCCAAACGTACTAACGCACCTTTTCCAAATGCTTTATCTATCTGTTTAATTGCTAAATCCAATGCCTTTTGCTTATCAGCTTCCATCTAAGTATCCTTAAGTAATGCGTATTTTATCCATATTAGGTTAATATTCTTTAAAATTATCGCCTAATTTATAAATTAAAAACATTAATATTACAATATGCAACTAAAAGGTTATATTTGAGTACTATTTCTATTGCACACTCACCTGATGCGGATGATATTTTTATGTACTATGCAATTTCATTTGGATGGATTTCACAAGATGAATTAAAATTTCAAAATAGTGCACTTGATATCGAAACACTTAACCAAAATGCCCTAAAAAGTCTGTTTGATGTAACTGCTATCAGTTTTGCACTCTACCCTTTCATACAAAATTCATATGCCCTTCTTAAAACTGCTGTTAGTTTTGGAGAGGGATATGGCCCTAAACTTATAAGATTAAAAAATAAAAAATTAAAACGGAACTTCAAAGTTGCACTTAGTGGTAGATACACAACTAATGCTATGCTATTTCGAATTGCTTATCCAGAAGCACAAATAACTTACTTAAACTTCTTAGAAATTGAACAAGCAGTCTTAGATGAAAAAGTTGATGCTGGAGTCTTAATACATGAGAGTATTTTAGATTTTAATGAAACTTTAACAGTTGAAGCTGAACTTTGGGATATATGGCAAACATTAGCAGGAGACGAACTCCCATTACCACTTGGTGGAATGGCATTAAGGCGTTCACTTCCACTAAGCAAAGCAATTATGATTGAAAACACTTTAACAGATGCAGTCAAAATTGCAACTACACATAAAAAACTTTTAAGTAATATGTTAATTGAGAGAAATCTCGTACGTATAGATGCACTGGCATTAGAAAAATATCTTAACCTGTATGCTAATGAGCAATCTGTTATATTAAGTGATTTGCAATATGAAGCGATAAATATCCTTTATAGATTAGGTCATAAACATGGCTTTTATGAAAATGCTATAGATGCGCGTAACTTTACAATACCACAACACTACAATGAGCTAAGGAACAGTTAGAAAATCATGGAATCACAACTAATAGCACTTGGCATTGAGACATTTAAAGTTGCTCTTTATCTCTCACTGCCTAGTTTACTAGTAGGCATGCTCTTAGGACTAGCTGTTAGTATTTTCCAAGCAACAACTCAAATCAATGAGATGACACTAAGTTTTATCCCTAAAATTATTGGTATCGTTATAGTTATTATTGTAACAATGCCATGGATGATGAACACAATGATAGACTTTACTAGAAGAACTATAGAGATGATACCAAACTTTGTACAATGATTAAAAAAATTGACTTTAGTAAACGTAGCTCAATAAAAATCGGTCCAATTGTAGGCGTATACCAAATAAAGGACTTAAACTATCCAAAAGATGCAATTTTAATAGGAAATGCAAATAATCTACTAATATCTCCAACTCCACCACCTCTTATGATGTTATCTAAAAAATTTGATTACATTAAACAAGATGGCGAAAAATTAATTATAGGCGCGGCAACGCCAAGTGGGAAAATAGTCTCATATTGCCGTAAACATAACATCGCAAATTTTGAGTTTTTATCAAATCTTCCTGGTACATTAGGTGGAATAATTAAAATGAATGCTGGACTCAAAGAGTATGAAATATTTAATAATATCTTAGCTGTAAATATTGCAGGCAAATTAATTGAGAAAAAAAATATTGAATATGGTTACCGCTATACTAATATAAATGATGTTATCTTTGAAGCACATTTTAAAATTGAAGATGGATTTAAAAATATAAGAGTTGAAGAGTTTAAAGTAATGCGTTCAAACCAACCAAAAGAACCAAGTGCTGGAAGCTGTTTTAAAAATCCACCAAATGAGTATGCTGGACATCTTATTGAAGAGGTTGGATTAAAAGGAAAACGTATTGGAAATATGTCATTTAGCTCAGTTCATGCCAATTTCTTGGTAAATTTAGGTGGTGGAACTTACCAAGAGGCTACATTTTTAATTGATGAAGCAAAAAAAAAGATTTACGAAAAATTTAATATAGAGATAGAAGAAGAGATTATTGTAATAGACCTCTTGAAAAACTAAAATTACTCCATATAAAATAGTTAAAACTATATATAGATATTCAAACTAAGCAAACTAAACACTATGGGTAGTCCAAATCCAAAAAATAAAAGGCTATTGAATCTATTTTGCTTAAAATAACTTAACGCTTCAGCGTAGAAATAGACCATAGGAATAATTACTGGGTATATATATCTAAAGTCCGTATTACAAGCCACAGGTATTTTTATCCTATAAAAAAGTAAAGCAGTAATTGATAAAAAAAGTATCAAATTCATCACTATTGCTACTTTATCTTTTTTACCCATTGCTACACCAATAATAATATAAATAAAAATTGGTAAAGAAAGTGCTGCTATTACTAAAGCCGTAATGTTCTTAGCATTAAAAAAGAATTCAGAAAAAAGTGCAGATTTAAACAGATAATTCCAAAAATACTGTCTTCCATACTGATCATTCCATGGATTTATAAAAGGTTCTTTTAAATATGTCATAAAATCAAAATATAAATAATTAATTAGTTCATTTTCAACAAAAAGATTCTTATTTATTGTATTAATAACATTACTAACAAGCCAATCTTGCGAACCATATGAAAGTGCATAATAGATATTATCAGCAAAATTAATAGTAAATGCTAAAATAAAAAATAAGAAACCTAGTCCAGTGTTTTTCAAAAAAGCTTTAATATCATGTTCCTTATAAAGTTTTAACAATAGCAAAATACCAATAACTCCAAATAAAATTATTCCATTAGCTTTTGTAATGAGTGCTAATGAAGCAATCATGAATGTTAACCATAATTTAGAATTATTTATCTGCCACTGAATAATATAATGAATACCTACAGAAAAAAATGTAAAGAAAAGTATATCATTTCCAATTCTAATAGAGTGAATAATGCCAGATGGCCAAAAAACTAGTAGCAATGATGAGACTAAAAGTATGTATTTATTATGAATAACTAATGACAATGTTTTAAGTCCATAATAGATAAATACTATAAAAAGAGATAAAGAGATTAATTGAAGAGCAACAAGTGCATCAATATATGGTATAACATCAAATAATCGATATATAATTGCTGCAATTATATAATATAAAGGTGGCTGATGATATTCCCATCCTTTCATTGGATTTGGAAGAGAAAAGTCGTAAGCTAACATTTTAATATAATCTAAATGACCAGTTGGGACGAGTAAGTCAAAAGTACGAGTTGCATAATTTGTATAAGATAAATAGTGAAACTCTAATAATACACTAGATATAAATATAAAGATTAATGGTAATTCTAGTTTTTTATGTGTTGAAAAAACAATTATAGCACCAAGAAATAGCATAGTAATAAACTTCAAAATTACATAACTAAAAGTATTATCATGTATGCCTAATATATTAATACCTCCTATACCATCTTTTTTCAAGACTTTAATATTAATTTTATTTAGCCCATCTTTAAGATACCCATCTAAATCTATTTCTGTGCCATAAGACCAGTCGCAACGATTTTCAATATTATTTATATTAAATGATTTTTCATTAATTGAGATAGAATCAATACAATCATCTGGAATAACTTTTATTTTAGATGATATCCATGGTTTAGATATAAATATAACTTCGAAATCAAACATCTGTTTGCCAGAAGTTTTTAAAGTAAATGGTAATTCAACACTTTTTTTAGAAGCACCATCTATCGATAATAAAGCTGATGAAAATATTAACTTCTGATTTTGCAATAAAATAAAAGAGATTAAAAACGTTAGTACTAAAAATATAAAAGACACAAAATATTGCTTTCTTGTTTTACTAAAAGTACTCATGAAATTTAACATCATTTATATATATACCTAAAATATAATAAAAAGAGATTTATCAGAAAGCGAATAAAGTAAAAACCCCTTGCGGTGACCTAGTTTTCCAACCGCGTAGCGGTAAGTATCATCAGCGATGAGCAGCTTAGCTTCCAGGTTCGAAATGGGGGC